>Ga0233444_10000020_pt1 | contig 230929 bp, 236 predicted proteins | sample SI_124_October20_6_FD_182792 | JGI IMG/M metagenome (GOLD analysis project Ga0233444, IMG submission 182792) | Seawater microbial communities from Saanich Inlet, British Columbia, Canada - SI_124_October2016_10_MG | ecosystem: Environmental > Aquatic > Marine > Inlet | place: Canada: British...
ATTTTTTCTTTTCATAATTAGAAAAGAAATTATCTCTAGAAATTGTTTTCTCATAATCTTCTTCCAAATCTTTGTCAATAATTGAAATTTCATTTTCTAATCTAGAAATTTTACTCTCAATATTACTGATCTTTTTTTTCAAATCTCTTTCAATTAAGCTGTCAATATTTTTATTCTTTTTTACATTTATTACTTTATCTTTCTTTTCAATTTCTCTAAAATCTTCTATTTTTCTTTGATTTAAGTAAAAATCAATATCACCTAAATATTCTTTAATATTTTGACTTTTAAATTCGTAAACTTTATTAGTTAGATCTTGTAAAAAATCTCTGTCATGTGAAACTAATATTAAAGTTCCGTCAAATTTAACTAGTGCTTGCTTTAAAACACTTTTAGATTTAATATCCAAATGATTAGTCGGTTCATCCATTACTAATACATTAAATGGTTGCAAAAGAAGCTTAGCAAGTGCTAATCTATTTCTTTCACCTCCTGAAAGTACTCTTACATATTTTTCAACATCATCTCCTTTAAATAAAAAAGAACCCAATACGTCTCTAACTTTAGATCTATTTGTTTCATTTGCAGAATCTATCATTGTTTGCAAAACAGTTTTAGAACCATCTAAATATTCAGCTTGATTTTGAGCAAAATATCCAATTTGAACATTGTGACCTAGTTTTGAATTTCCTGAAGATGGAGTTAATTCACCAACCATAATTTTTGCTAATGTTGATTTACCTTGTCCATTTTGTCCAACGAATGCAATTTTACTTTTTCTTTCAATAAGTAAATTCACATTAGACAGTACATTATTATCATCATAACTTTTTGATAAATTTTCAATTTCAGCAACAACTTTCCCTGGATTTATTGAAATATTAAAATTTAATTTCATGACACTATTGTCGTCTTGATCGACTTCAATTCTATCAATTTTTTCAATCTTCTTCATAAGGGATTGAGCCATTGAAGCTTTTGATGCTTTTGCTTTAAATTTTTGAATTAACTTTTCAGTGTGTTGAATGTGTTTTTCTTGATTTTTTTGAGCACTAATTTGTTGAGACTTTATTTCTTCTCTTAAAACTAAGTATTTTGAATAAGGTTTATTAAAATCATATATTCTTCCTAGAGAAATATCTATAGTTCTATTAGTCACATTATTCAAAAACATTTTATCATGCGAAACTATAACCACTGCTCCTAAAAAAGATTTAAGAAAGTTTTCAAGCCATATTATTGACTCAATATCCAAGTGGTTCGTAGGTTCATCCAATAATAATAAATCATTACTTTGAAGAAGTAATTTCGCTAATTCAATTCTCATTCTCCATCCTCCAGAAAAGGTATCTGTACTCTTGTGAAAATCATCTCTTTTAAAACCAAGACCTTGTAATATTTTTTCGGTTTGTCCTTGATAATTATATCCTCCTATCAATTCATACCTATCATTAACATCACTTAAATCATTAATTAGTTCTAAATATGAATCACTTTCATAGTCAGTCCTCTCACTTAGTTGGGTGTTAATTTCATTTTGTCTTTCTTCAAGTATTTTAATTTCACTAAAAGCTTGATAGGCTTCCTCTAGAACAGTCCGACCTTTGTCAAAATCAATATCTTGTTTAAGAAATCCTATTCTTAAATCTTTCTCGTAGGCAATAGAACCTGAATCCATCTCAGTCTCTTTGGATAAAAGTTTTAACAAGGTTGATTTTCCTGCTCCATTTTTTCCAATCAAACCTACCCTATCGCCTGATATTAATTTAAATGAAATTTCTTTAAACAAATATTCACCGGAAAAGGAAACAGATAGGTTGTGTATGTTTAGCATCAACTAAAATTTCTGGCAAATGTAAATAATTATATCAATGATGTTTTAAGAGTTTATCAAAACTATTTGAACTTTTCATTAACTCATTATATTCAAGAATATTTGTTCCTGAATTTGAATTAATAACTTGATATATCATTGCTTTCGAAATATTGATCGCCGAAATACTTTTGTACTTTGAAAATCTTCCAAAAAGAAGTTTATCTATTAAAGAAAATAAAATTTTTCCGATTTTTTCACCAACTCTACTTTCATTTCTTTTTCCTAAAATTATACCTGGTTTTACAATACTTAAATGATTTAATGAAATTTTAGAAATATCTCTTTCAATTAAGCCTTTAGTTTTAGGATATAAAAATGTTGAATTAGGATCTGATCCAACTGATGATATTATGGATATACTTTTTATTCCACAATTACTTGCTATCCTTGCCAAATCAATACAATAATGATAATCTACTTTTGTAAAATTTTCAGCACTACCCGCCTTTTTTCTTGTAGTTCCTAATGCAATATACAAATGATCAACACCATTCAATTCACTTTCAATATTTAGATTATCAAAATTAACTACAACGTTTTGAATGTTAGGGTTTGAGTAATTGACTTTTTTTCTGGTTAAAGTAACTACTTTAGGGTAGATTTTTGATAAATTTTCTAATAAATGAGAACCAACTAACCCTGTAGATCCTGCAATACATGGGATATGTTTTTGGTCAATCATTACATAATAAAATTATATAGTAAACCAGCTAAAATTGCTCCAAGAATTGGCCCTAGAACAGGAATCCAGCTGTAAGACCAATCAGCATTTTTATTCTTTCTAGGTAGTAATGAATAAACCAACCTAGGACCGAAATCCCTAGCTGGATTAATGGCAAAACCCGTAGTACCACCAAGTGTCATTCCTATTACCCAAACTAATATACCAACAGGCAGAGCGTCAAGAGCTCCTAAACCAAAATTAACCACTTCACCTTCAATTTTTAAGTTGGGTTCAACTATATAAAATATAGCAAATACTAAAATAAAAGTTGCAATAGCTTCACTAAAGAAATTGTTTTTATAACTTCTGATGGCAGGTCCTGTACAAAAAGAACCTCTTACTGTATTTTCGTCTTTTGTTAGTCTGTAGTGGTCTATATAAACAATATATGCCAACCAACTACCAAACATCGCGGCTACAACTTGAGTAATTAAATATCCGGGGACTAATGACCATGAAAATTTCCCAGCTATTGCCAAACCAATCGTTACGGCTGGATTTAAATGAGCTCCACTAAATTGCCCAGTGATAAAAACAGCAACAAAGACTGATAGTCCCCATGCCATACTTACTAGTATCCAGTTGGAGTTTTCGCTTCCTATTGTGTTTTTTAAACTTGTATTTGCATTTACACCAATTCCCAGTAACATAAGAATTGATGTGCCTATAAATTCAGCTAAAATAGAGTCCATATTATATTTTATTAATATTAGTTAAATTATAAAAAGATTTGAGTTGTTTATCAATCCATACCTTGTCTTTAGAAAGTTCATTTGACATGATTTCAGCAACCACAGGAGCAATTCTTATACTTTCTTTTGTATTTAAAAATAAGCATCTAGAGCGACGTGACATAATATCATCTAAATTTAATGCCATTTCATTTTTAACATAGTGAATTATCATTTCTTTAGACAAGAAAAAATCATCGCTTAAAGATTCTTTTGAAAAATCAATATCGATTAAACCATTTTTAATTTTTAAATCACTAGTCTTACTTTTAACAAATGGTAATTTTGTTTTTTTTAATGCAAGATCTATCACATTTTCGGCCATTCTTCGATATGTTGTCCATTTACCTCCAATAACACTAACCATCCCTGATTTACTCACTATTATTTTATGTTTTCTTGACAAATCTTTGGACTTAGAATTAGAATTATTGGCAACTAATGGTCTTAATCCAACAAATACACTTTTTATATTATCTCTTTTTGGATATAACTCTAGATAATTTTTAACATTTTCTAATATAAAATCAATTTCTTCCTTTGTTGACTCAGGATTAAAAGAAGGATTATCAACAACTGTATCAGTTGTGCCAATAATTACATGATCTTGCCATGGAACAGCAAACAATACTCTACCGTCGGATGTTTTCGGCACAAGTATTCCAAAATTTCCATTTAAAAAACATTTATCAACTACCAAATGAACTCCTTGACTAGGTCTAATTACAGTTTTTAATTTATTAGAATCCAATTCCATAATTGATCTTGAAAAAACTCCAGTTGCATTAATTACATTATCACTATTAATAGAAAAATTACTATTATTTACAGAGTCATGTGCAATCACCCCCTTAATTTTACCATTTTCTTTAATCAATGATTCTACCGACATATAATTGATTAGAACTGCATTATTAATTTCTGATGTTAAAGCAATATCAATTCCGAGTCTTGAATCATCAAATTGGCCATCAAAATAAACAACCCCTCCCTTTAATTTTTGTTTTTCTACATTAGGAACTAATTTAATAGCACTTTCTCGGTTAACTGTTCTAGATTTTTCAAAACTTAAATTACCTGAAATAAAATCATATATTTTTAAACCAAAAAAATAATAAAACTTTAAAAAATAATTATAAACTGGTATTAAAAAACCGACTTGTTTAACCAAGTGAGGTGCATTTTTTATTAAAATATCTCTTTCTTTCAAAGCTTCGTAAACCAGACTAATTTGACCCTTTTCTAAATACCTGACTCCACCATGAATAAGTTTTGTACTTCTAGAGGAAGTTCCCTTGCAAAAGTCAAATTTTTCTAATAATACAACAGAATATCCTCTCGAGGATACGTCCAATGCACAACCAAGTCCAGAAGCGCCACCTCCAATTACTATAAAATCGAATTTTTTATTATTATTTAATAATTTAATATTTGAAGATCTGTTCAATTTTAAAGAACTTTTTTAATTCTATTTTCCCAATTAGAAATAATTTTTTTGTCATACTCTTGTATTTTAGGATGAAAATTCTTTTCAACATCCCAAATATTTTTTATCTCATCAACTGAACTCCAAAAGCCTGTTGCCAGCCCAGCAAAGAAAGCAACACCTAAAGCGGTTGTTTCTGTAATTTTTGGTCTAATTACTTGGGCTTGCAGTAAGTTAGCTTGAATTTGCATTAGAAGATTATTATTACTTGCTCCTCCATCTACTTTTAATTTATCAAAAGTAGTTCCTGAATCTTTTTGCATTTCAATTATAATCTCTCTTGATCTCAATGCTATGGCTTCAAGTGCAGCTCTAGCAATATGTCCTTTTTTAGTTCCTCTTGTTATTCCCATTATAGCACCTGTAGCATTTGGGTTCCAATAAGGTGCTCCTAGTCCAGATAAAGCAGAAATAAAAGTAACTCCTCCGTTATTATCTACCGTCTTTGCTAAATCTTCAATTTCTGAAGCATCATTAATAATATTCAATTGATCCCTTAACCATTGAACTATCGCTCCTGCGATAAAAACACTTCCTTCTAGGGCATAAACTGTTTTATCACCAATTTTCCATCCAATTGTAGTCAACATTCTATTATTTGATTTAACTGGCTTTTCTCCGGTATTCATCATGCAAAAACAACCTGTTCCATAGGTGTTTTTAACATCTCCTGGCTCAACACACATTTGACCAAATAATGCAGCTTGTTGGTCACCTGCGATTCCAGAAATAGGAATCTCAAAACCTAAAACATCAAAATCAGTTGTTCCTATTATTTTAGAACTATCATAAACTTTAGCTAACATATTTTTTGGAATTTTTAAAAGAGATAATAACTCATCGTCCCAGTTTAAAGTATGAATATTAAAAAGTAATGTTCTGCTAGCATTTGTGTAATCTGTGGCATGTAGTTTTTTATTTGTTAAGTTCCATATAAGCCATGTATCTATTGTTCCAAACAAAAGATCTCCGTTTTGAGCAGCTTGTCTTATTGATTTGTCTGAATCTAAAATCCATTTAATTTTTGTACCAGAGAAGTAAGCATCCAATAATAATCCAGTTTTGTTATAAAAAGTATTTGCCTTTCCTAAATTATCTAACTCATCGCAAAACGAAGCAGTTCTTCTATCTTGCCAAACAATTGCATTATAAACAGGTTTTCCGGTATATTTATTCCATACAACTGTTGTTTCTCTCTGATTTGTTATGCCAATAGAATCAATTTCATCAATACTAATCTTAGATTTATTTATAACATCATGGATTGCTTTTAACTGAGTATCCCAAATTTCAATTGGATCGTGTTCAACCCAAGATTCTTTTGGAAAAATTTGGGTGAATTCAAACTGTGAAATTGAAATTTGAGTTCCATTTTTATCAAACAAAATAGCTCGTGAACTAGTTGTTCCAGCATCAATAGATAATATGTATTTTTTCATAAATTTTAATTATTCAATTATTAGTTCATCAGCAAATATCCATGAAGGTAAATCGGCTCCATGGTGCCATATAGGCGCTTTACTCATGTTATCTGCTATTATTTTTATATACCTAGTATTTAAATTTTTAACGTCAATAGAAAATGTTTGAATATCATTTACTTTGCTTTTTGGAGATAACTCAAATTTATTAGATGCTTTACCTAAACTTTTCCAATTTAGATTATCTTCGGAATAAAAGAACTCAACTTTTTCTGGAAAAAAAACTATATGATTAGTTACCTGAAGAAAGTTAATACTTATGGATTTTATATCTTTCTTCTGATCTAAATCTACGACTGCGCTCAAATCATTCCCTTCAAAGCCTAACCAATTTGAATAAAAACTGTTACCACCCAAAGCTCCATCAGTCAATACATTGGGATCTTCATTTGCATATTTTTTTGGGGATGTAAAAAGGGTAATGTTTTTTAAACTTGCAAGATTTTTTTTAACTGCAGTCTTCAATGCATTTTTATAGTTAATTACATAATCAGAAACTGTAAAACCCATTTCGTTCATCAATGTAATATTATTATTAATGCAAGTATTTTTAAAATCATTAAGTCTTTTTATCAATTTTGGATTAACACTTTTTATGTCATTTTGAAGTACAGTCAATTGAAATGAATCAGAAAAGTTTTTTCTGTAGGATTCTAAAATCGCATAATCTATAGAAATTTTGGATCTAAGAATTCTTTTGTAATAACCTGAATTTAACTTAACGCTGTTTAATGCCTTGTCAAATAACAAGTCATAGCTTAATAGATTTTCAGGACTTAAAAAAGAGTCAAATCCCTGTGAAGGATCACCATATAAAAATAGAAAAAAAGAAGTTTTATCAATCTGGTTTTGTATTTTATTTACATACTCAGAAATATACTTACCTCCACTTCCATAATACCTATTATTAAATTGATTTAAAAGAATTTGAAAATCTAAATTAGGATCCCAAAGTAGTTTAGCCATAAGATAACTTCTAAGCTCAAAAAGCTCACTATTATTATTTGAATGTTGTTCAAAAATCCATTTTGCATTATTGTCAACAAACAGATTTATATTTGGTTTTATGGTTCCCCAATTTGGAAAGGGTGCAAGAAAATTTGTAAACTGAGTAGTATAATCCCAAATTCTAATGTTATCGGTTAACCCAGACCAACCTTTTAAATCAGAACTGAAATCTTTACATCCTATTTCTATTGGAACACTTCTATCACATTCAATAGAGCATAATGTTATTAAAACATTTTCTACAGGTTTAACTTTTGGTGGTTTTCTGGTATATTGATAAGCTAGTGTTGATATTGTTTTGTTGGGAAAAGATTTAGCAACTTCATTAACAAAATGTATCATTGTTCCGGCTGGACTTCCCTCTTCCAAGTCAATCTTTGAACACTTGTCACATTTACAATATTGAGTGTTATCATCTTGGCTAACAGAAATCACATCAGAGCCTGGAAACTTATTGAAAAAAGACTTTACACTGTCTTTCACAATATTTAAAACATCAGGATTTGTTAAACACAGTTGTGTAGGCAGTCTTTTATTCCCTCTTAAGGCATAATATTCCGGGTTATTTTCGTAAAAAACATCATAAGGAAGAAAGCGATGAAAAGTATGTACTCTGGCATTTGGCACATATCTAGGAAATGCTTCATTTGTAACTTTTAATTTATCAGCAAAAACAGAATCTTTATAAAATAATTTTGAATGAACTGTTCTAGTCAAGACTGGTGGTTCATAATAATAAGAATAGTTATTTGGAAAATTTATTGATTTTAAATCACTGTAGTAAGTAAAATCAGTTGATAGCCAATTTACGTTCAAAAACTTTTCAATAAAATCATAAGTAGCATAGTATAAATTTTTTTTATTATTTGCAGAAATTGTAATTAAGGAGTCCTTATAATTTATAGAAATAAAATCTTTATTATAATCAGGCTTTTCAGTTAAAATTATTGATCTATTTTTCTTTTTTTCTGAAATCTCTAATGTTAAACCTAAAGTTTTGTCTAAATAAACATTTAATGTGTCTGCGACATCATTATAAGTAGTAACGATATTATACTTAGAAAGAGTAGAAATGTCAATTGAAACTTGATTTTCGGAACAAGAAAAAATAAGAAATAAAATTATAAAATATAGCTTTTTCATATGAAAGCTATAAGTTAAGAAAACTATTTAAATATTAAATCTAGGTTTTTTAAAAAGTAACATTTTTTGAAGATATTTTATTATCTCTTTTGTACTCAACCTTAACTAAATCACCACTTTTTAATTTAGATAAAGCTTTCATATAAGACATCATATCATCAATTTTGGCTTCTCCTAATTTAGTAATAACATCACCCTTTATAAAACCTGCAATTTCAGCAGGTCTTCCTGACGAAACTCCGTCAATTCGCATTCCTTTACCATCGTATAAATAATCTGGAATAACTCCTAATGAAACTTTAAATCTTGGCGATTCTTGACTTTCATTTTTTGTTTTTCTAAACGGTAACTTTCCATTGTCATCAAGGTCTGAAATAATAGAAAATATGTAGTTTGAAATTAAATCCAAGCCTTTGTAATTAATCAAATCACTATCATCACTAGGCTTGTGATAGTTTTCATGTTGGCCAGTAAAAAAATGTAGAACCGGAATATCTTGCAAATAAAATGATGTGTGATCAGATGGGCCTATACCAGATTCATTTTCAATAATTTTAAAAACATTATTATTAGATTTAATAGTTTGTTTAAAAATAGGAGAAGTTCCAAGTCCATAAATTGCTAGAGAATTTTCATCATTTAATCTTCCAACCATATCCATGTTTATCATGTAATTAATTGAAGAAATATCAATTGTAGGGTTTTTGACAAAGAAATTTGAACCAAGAAGTCCCATTTCCTCTCCTGAAAAAGCAATAAACAAATAATTATTATTTTTATTTTCATCAATTAATTTAGCTGCTAAATCAAGCACTAATGAAACTCCACTTGCATTATCATCTGCACCATTATGAATTTTAATTTCATTTCCTCTATATAAAGAGCCTTCGTCTCCAAAACCCAAATGATCATAATGAGCACCAATAACAACAGTATTTAATGAATTATTGTTTATAAAACCAATTACGTTATTGCCTGTAATTCCATTACTTTTCAAGGAATCATTAAACTTAATTTCTTCGTGAGGATGAGATTTTGGTTTAAAAGAAAAAGGATGTAAATAATCAATAGACCCTTTAGCTTCTACATTCAATTCTTTAAATCTTTTTGAAATATAACTAGCAGCAATTCTTTCTCCATCACTTCCCGTAGCTCTACCCTCTAAATCATCAGAAGACAAAAACGTTAAATCCGCTTTAATTTGATTGTTGTAAACAACGGGTGAAGTACAAGAAATTGAAAAAATTAAAAAGAAGATGATGTAAGTCAAGGGATTTCTCATAATTTGTATATTTTTGCGCAAATTACAAATTTATAACATGAAACAATTATCTCTAATTATAATTTTATTTGGACTATTTTCTTGTCAAACAAAAATAGAAAATTCAAATCCTTTAATTTTTGAAGATGAAGTGAATTTTAAAACTTTAAGACAAGTAACTTTTGGAGGAGATAATGCAGAAGCGTATTGGAGTTTCGATGATAAACAACTAGTTTTTCAGTCTAACAATAATAGCTGGAATGTTGAATGTGATCAAATGTTTTTAATGGATGCTGATCAAACATTTAAAAATAATGACCCAAAAATGATTAGTACCGGACTTGGAAGAACTACATGTTCTTATTTTCTTCCTGACAACGAACATATTCTTTATGCCTCTACTCACGAAGACAGTGAGAATTGTCCAGAGGTTCCTTTGAGAAAAGAAGGTAAATATGTTTGGCCAATTTACGACTCGTTTGATATATATGTTTCTGATTTAAATGGAAAAATCACAAACAAACTTACTGATCAAGTTGGTTATGATGCAGAAGCAACTGTTTCACCAGTCGGAGATAAAATCGTTTTTACATCAACAAGAAATGGTGATTTAGATTTGTATACAATGAATATTGACGGTTCGGATGTTAAACAAATAACTTTTGATTTAGGATATGATGGAGGAGCTTTCTTTTCACCTGATGGTTCGAAGTTAATTTTTAGATCATCAAGACCTAAAACTGATAAAGAAATTGAAGAATATAAAAGTTTACTTGAACAAGGACTAGTACAACCTACTAATATGGAATTGTACATATGTAATTCTGATGGAAGTGAACTTCGTCAATTAACAGATCTTGGTAATGCGAACTGGAGTCCAGTATTCCACCCCTCAGGAGAAAAAATTCTATTTTCTTCAAATTTTGAAGCAGAGAGAGGATTCCCTTTCAACCTATACATGATTGATATTGATGGTAAAAACTTAAAAAGAGTTACACACAGTGAAACGTTTGATGCATTTCCTGTTTTTTCTAGAGATGGAAAAAAGTTAGCTTTTTCTTCAAACAGAAATAATAACGGTACAAGAGACACCAATCTTTTTATTGCCGAGTGGCAAGATTAAATTAATTACTTTTTTTAAATATTAATTTAAAATTAATTTTTGCTAAGTCATCCATTTTGACAAGCATTAATGATGGTAATTTAATATCGAAATCTGTAAGAATAATCGAAAATTTTCCTTCAATAGTTAAAGTGTCATTTTTCTTATTAACGTAAGCATTAACTATTTTATCAACTTTTTTTCCATGGAAATCTAATTCGCCATTGAATTCAATATTACTAGAATTTAGTAAGATTTCATCTGAAAAAAACTTAACACTTGGAAAGTTTAAAGCATTTAATACTCTGATTGCATTAGAATCTCTATTACTAATTCCGCTATCAAAATCAGCTATATTTGCTGAAATAGCGATTTTACTTTTAGATTGTTCCAAAAAAACTCCCTTTATATTTTTATTAATTCCTGACCATGCGTGAAGAAGATGTTTGGCGTTATATTCAATAACAGACTGATTACTGTCCAACATCCATGTATTTTCGTCTTGAGCAGATAAATTAGAAAAGGAAATAAAAATTAAGAGGAAAATAGTTTTATACATAATTAAAATTTGATAACTAATACAGCAGTAGCGTAACTAGCAAAAGCAGTATATGCTGCAGCTTTATGATTACTTTTATTTTTGTCTTTGTAATAATTTGTTGCAACCATTGCAGAAAAATGAAGAGTCGCTAACATTTTATGGGCTTTGATCGAATTTAAACCCTTGACCTTTTTATTAATTAATGGAGGTGGAGAAAACAATGACAAACCTGCACCAGTAAAATATCCAATATTTACAATTTTACCCATTGTTTTGTGAGTATTGTAAAGATCATCTTGACCATTGTATAATTTACCCCCTATAATGCCTTGAGCAACCATTGAAGCTAGTGTTAAATAACCTATAGCTTGGTGTGCGGTAAGCATCGTTTTTCTAATCTTAAGCTCCTTTTCTCTATTTTCTAAATTAAGAGGAGAAATACCTGTTTTTCGAAATAAACCCTTTTCACCCCAGAGTATACTTTGCGTAAAAATCATTTTTTCCGGGAGTAATTCGATTTGATCATCTTTTTGTTCAATCATATTAAACAAATCATCTTTTTCTTGAGAAAATGAAAAAGAGCAAATAAGAAAAACAAACAATATTATATAATTACTTTTCATATTACTTTATTATATTGTCCAAGCTCTTCCATTAGTAGTTTCTTGTAAGTCAACACAACCTTTTTGTTCACCAGGAACAGGTCTAAATACTAATGTGTTTTCACCAATATATTGATTAGTTTTAAAAGCGTTAATTAAAAGTTTTCTATATGAATTTAGAAAAATATAAGAAAGTGATTCGCCTGAACTCATAAAAGCATTAATCCAAATATCATGCTTAGATTTATTTTTGACTAAATAAAAATCTAACAACTCTGTAATTGAGTTTAAATCAATCTTTTTCAACTTTGTTTTTTTTAAATATTCAGACTTAAATGATTCAAAAGAATTGTTAAATATTTTTTGTTCTTCATTATTTAAAACTTGAGAAATATAAACATCAACAAATTTTAATAAATCTAATTCTTTTGAACCTGGAATTTCCTTAGAACTAGGAATTATTAAGTCAGCTAATTCACTTAAAAAGTTAATATTTTCTTTTTTAAAAAAAACAGGTTTCCAATTCAAATCATTTTTACAAGACTGAAATAAGTTTACAGTAAACGGAGTCACTGCTATTGTGCCAATACTTAAACCAATTTTTTTTAATAAATTTCTTCTATTCATTTTAAAGTTTATTATTTTTAAGTTCCTTAACAGCATAATCAACAGCTCTTGCAGTAATTGCCATATAAGTTAACGATGGATTAACATTTCCAGAGGAAGTCATACAGGATCCATCAGTTATAAATAAGTTTTTTACGGCATGGACTTGATTGAAAGCATTAAGCACTGATGTTTTAGGATCTCTACCCATTCTTGCTGTACCCATTTCATGAATTCCTAAACCTAGTCCATATGAACTTTCCATTGGTTTAACATTTTTAAAACCAGCATTATCTAACATTTCCATCGCTTGTAACTGCATATCCTTTCTCATGTTTAATTCATTTTCTCTAAGCTTAGCATCAAAAGTTACAGTTGGCAAACCCCATTTATCAGTTTTGTTATAATCTAAAAATATTTTGTTATCATGATAAGGAAGTACTTCTCCAAAACCATTTAGACCCATTGTCCATTCACCTGGTCTTATAACTGCTTGCTTCAATTTTTCACCATAAGAAGCTTCCTTTACGTACTTAGTCCAATCTGTTCGACTTGCTCCTCCTTGATAACCATAACCCCTTAAAAAGTTTGTATTTTTAGTTTTACCACCAATATTTTGGAATCTTGGAATATAAATACCATTTGGTCTTCGTCCTGTATAGTATTTGTCCTCAAAACCATCATAAGTAGCATCAGCTCCTATCTGAAAATGATGGTCCATTATATTGTGTCCAAGCTCACCAGAATCATTTCCAAGCCCATTTGGAAAACGATTAGATTTTGATTGCATTAATATAGAGGTTGTTGGTACTGTAGAAGCACACATGAAAATAATTTTAGCTTTAAACTCATAAGTCAAATTAGATTCTGAATCAATAATTTTAACGCCTGTTGCTCTTTTGTTTAATTCATCATAAATTACTTCATAAACTATTGAATTAGTTCTTAATGTCATATTTCCTGTTGCTTCAGCTGCAGGAAGTGTAGAAGAATTACTACTAAAATAAGCTCCAAATGGACACCCTCTTCTACATCTATTTCTAAATTGACAATTTAATCTTCCTAATCCAGGTTTAGTGCCCTCTGTTATATGTGCAACTCTTCCAATAGTCATGTGTCTATTAGAATATTTTTCTGAAATTGAGTTCTGTAAAACTTTTTCAACACAATTTAACTCCATTGGTTTTAGAAGTTTTTGATTTGGAAATTGATTTAAATTTAAATTTTCTCCACTTACTCCAATATAATTCTCAACATAGTCATACCAAGGTGCTAAATCTTTATATCTTATTGGCCAATCTACTCCATATCCATCTTCTTTATTAGCTACAAAATCAAAAGGAGTTAACCTGTAACTTTGTCTAGCCCAAAGTAATGATCTTCCTCCTACATGATAGCCTCTAATCCAATCAAATCTTTTTATCTCATTATAAGGATGTTCAATATCGTCAACAAAGAAATCTTTTGTTGATTCTGTATTTACATAACCAGTTCTACTTTGTTTAGGTTGTCTTTTTTTAATTTCTTGAGTAATAGCATCCCCAGCAGGAAACTCCCAATCTTCCTTATTTGCTGTTTTGTAATCTTCAACATGTTTTATCATCCTTCCCCTCTCCAAAACAAGAGTATTTAATCCCTTTTCACATAGTTCTTTTGCAGCCCATCCTCCGCTAATTCCAGTCCCTATTACAATTGCATCAAAGTTTGTTTCCATCTACAAAATATTTTTTAAGTCCTTATTTATAATTTTTAAAATAAGATAAATATGATTATATAATTCAAAATTGTTCTCCGTATGACCAACCTTTTCTAACCGGTGGCTTCAAAAAAGCATTAACGTCTTTTCTATTAGTAATTTTCATTTTGTCTGCGTTGTATTTTAAATCTGCATTAAACCGTTGAGCTAAACAACCTAATAAAGCCATTTCAGTTAGACCAGCACTATATTCAAAATTAGAAAGAGGTAGTGTATCGTTTTTAATAGCATTAACCCATTCTTCTACTGGTGTCTCATCTTTAATTCTAGGAATTGTTTTTTCTGGAGCATTTTTATTAAAATCGGCCCAATCAGAATCAGACATTAGTAGACGAGGATTGTTAGGTCTTCCACCTGTTATTAATGTATTTTTATCTCCTACCATTATCATACCTTGTCTATTGTAAGGTTTCATTTTATCAATACCCAAATCATGATATAGTTCAGGTTTTAAACCACCTTCATACCATTTTAAAGTGACTTTAGGTCTATTTTGGTTTTTTTCAAAATTATAGGTTACTACAGATTTTTCAGAAACAAAATTATGTTTAGTCATAGGGTTAGTTACATTTACATTAATACTTTTTGGCATACCCAAATTTAATGACCAATAAGGACCGTCAAGTGTATGACATGACCAATCACCTAACTGTCCATTCCCAAAATCATAAAATCCTCTCCAAGATTTTGGAGCATATGCAGTATTAAAATCTCTATATTTTGAAGGACCTAACCATAAATCCCAATCTAAATAATCAGGAATAGGATGTTTAGGTGGAGGAAAACTTTCTGGTTTAGTCCAATAATTCCCTGGCTTAAAATTAAAAGCACCAATCCATGCATGGACTTCCTTAACTTCGCCCAATACTCCAGCTTCATACCATTCTTTAATCAATCTAATTCCATTTGTAGTATGGCCTTGATTTCCCATTTGAGAAACAATTTTATAGTATTTTGCAGCTTTTTTTAAAGCTCTTAATTCCCATACATTGTGAGCTAATGGCTTTTCAACATAAACATGTTTCCCTAGTTCCATTGCTGCCATTGTAGCTGCAAAGTGTGTATGATCAGGTGTACTTATTATAACTGCATCAATTTCCTTATGCATCTTATCAAACATCACTCTAAAATCTTTAAATTTTCTAACATTAGGATGCATGTTATAGCCATCTTTCGCTCTATTATCATCAACATCGCACATAGCGACTATGTTTTCTTGCGGAACCCTGCTCCAATTTGCTCTTCCTCTTCCTCCCACTCCAATAACAGCAATATTTAATCTATTGTTTGCCGAAAAACTATATAAACTAGGTAAAATGAGTAGCCCTGAGGACAGTGCAGATGTATGTTTTATAAACGATCTTCTAGATGTTTTTTTCATTATCTAATTTTTAACAATTGGTAATGAAATTGAAGATGGGTATTTTTTAGAATGATGAATAGTATTTCTTGCAATAATTCCTTTAGATTCATTAAAATTATCTCCACCAGTATTTAAGTTTCTAGCAAATCTTGGAAAATTACTACTTGAAATTTCTATTCTAATTTTGTGATTTTTCTTAAAATAATTACTAGTTGACATTTGAGATAAATCTACTTTATATACATTACCTTTTTCCATAAAAACTTCTTTATCATATCCTTCTCGATATCTGACCCTTTGAATTGTCTCATCAATATTGTAGGCCGTCCCGTCAGGGTAAACATCAATTAGCTTAATAGTTATATCCGTATCTTTTACATCAGATGATATGTATATTGAAGAATTAATAAACCCGGTGACTTCAAATCCATTTTTTAGAGTTTCCGAGGTATACACTAATACATCATCCCTTGTTTCAAGTTCTTGTTGATCATATGCACCACCTTTTACAGCATTACCCATACAACAAACGCCACCTCCGTTTGAAGTTACCGGGTCCATTGGATCGTATAAGAAAGTGTCACTATTATTTTTAATTTTTCTTTTTAGAGTAGTTAGCTTACCATCACCATACAAGGTATTAGCACTTCCATCACTACTTAAATAAAACGTTGTCATCTCAGTGTTTTCTGGTGGCCAAACTTCAGAACTTTGCCATTTGTTAGATCCCATAGTGTAGTACTGAATTCTTGGTGTATTTTCTTTAAAATCATTTTGCTTTTCTTTTAGCATTAAATCAAACCAATCATAAATCTGTTCATCGTAATTTAATCTTGCATCTCCCACACTTCTTTCGCCAACAATTGTATTTTCAGTGGCTCTAGTAAATCCACAGTGTAATGTAGGAGCTATAACCAAATACTGATTATCATTTACGAATTGATCTACTGAGTTTTTTCTAACATGATTAAATAAAGCAATGTTTGGAGTTGTTGCAACATCATACCACGAAACAAACCAAAAACTTGGAACTCCAAAATCCATATTGTCGTGATATAAGCCTCCCTTATACCAGTCTTTATCGTTTGGTTTTCTTTTAATCATTTTATCAAAAATCTCTTTCTTTCCTCCAACGTTTTTTAAAAGATCTTGCAAGGGTAAATGTTTTATTTTTTCAGCCCAATCAACTGGTGGATTTTCTGGCGCTAAATCATAAAATCTAGAAATTCTAATTAAGTCCTCTTGTGATGCGCCCGCTGGAATTCGTGGTTTAAACTTATCATGTTCAACTCCATACAACCAAGTTCCAAACAATAATTGTTCAACTCCACCTCTATACCAATTTCCTTGCTCGTAAAAATCTCCTACCCTACCTACTCCTGCTCCAAATCCCTGTGGAACCATAGCAGCATGAGAAGGATGATCTAAAGCTGCAACTGCCATTTGCCACTCAGCAGTTGAAGAACATCCAAGAGTACCAATCTTACCATTAGACCAAGGTTGTTCACTCATCCATGAAAATGCATCGTATCCGTCTGTCAAAGGAATACCCAAAATATCCCATTCACCTTCACTAAAATATCTTCCTCTTTCGTTTTGAACAACATAAGCATATCCTCTTTTTAAAGCTTCATAAGCTCTTTGATGAGTACGGTTTTTTTCTTCACCATCTCCCCAAGAATTAAAATTGTAGGGAGTTCTTGAAAAAATTATTGGAACTTTTTTATCAGAATTAGGAATATATATATCCGTAGCAAGTCTAACTCCGTCTCGCATAGGCATCATAACCTTTTGCTCAAGGGTTCCTATTTTATTTATTTTAGATAAAATATCATCTTGAGATTTTACAAAATTTGAGCTAAAAAGTATAGTAATTAAAACCAGTATATTATAAAGATTCTTCATATATTAAAATTATTATTTAAGTTAACAAATAGATTTTTATATGAAAGCTTTGATTCCAGAAATATTAGAAATTTTTTCAGCTTTCTCCTTTGTTTTTTATGGAATCATGTCTTTCACCTCTAATATAATGAAATCTGAATTCAATAGATGGGGTATTTCTAAATTTAGAATTATAGTTGGCTCCGCTCAATTAACAGGTGGGTTCGGTTTATTATTAGGCTTTTATTTTCCTGTAATGACAATATTATCTTCACTAGGCCTTACAGTACTAATGCTTTTAGGTTTTATTTTAAGATTAATTGTTAAAGATGGAATTGTTAAATCTAGTCCAGCTTTTATTTATATAATAATCAACTTATTTATATTACTTAATAATTTAAATATTGATTTTTGAAAAGAACAATAGCAATTGCTGGAGCAACTGGATTTATAGGACAATGGTTTATTGAAAAATATAAACACGAATACAATATCATTGCTTTAAGTAGAAATAAAATTAAGTATCCTGATTCAACTGATGTCAACTGGAAACAAGTTGATTTATATTCTATTTCCAGCACAACAAAAGCCTTGGAAGGAGCAGATACAGCTATATATCTTGTTCATTCGATGATGCCTTCAACAAGATTAAATCAAGGAGATTTTGAAGACACCGATATATTATTGGCTGATAATTTTTCAAGAGCTGCACAAGCCTGTAATTTAAAACAAATAATATACGTGGGTGGAATACTTCCAAAGGATGACCACACTATATCAAAACATTTAAAGTCTAGATATGAAGTTGAAAAAACACTAGGTTCAAGAAATACTCCTCTGACTTCAATTAGAGCTGGTATAATAATTGGACCTAACGGATCTTCATTTAGAATAGTTCAACAACTTGTTAAAAACCTTCCTCTTATGGCATGTCCGGAATGGACAAAATCACTAAATCAACCAATTGATATTTTAGATGCACTTCAAATTATAAGATGGTCTGTTGGAAATGAATCAACTTATAACAAGCCTGTTGAAATTGGCGGAAATCAAATAATAACCTACATGGACTTATTAAAGATAACCGCAAAAAAAATGAATAAAAGAAGACTCATCTTTTCATTATCATTTATAACTATAGGATTATCAAAACTGTGGGTAAGTTTAATTACGGGAACAAGTAAGTTTTTAGTTTCTCCTCTTGTTGAAAGCTTAAAACATAAAATGACATTAAATCCTGAAAATATTGTAGATCTTCCAATTGATTACATAAGTGTTGAAGATAGTGTTGAAAAAGCCTTATATCCAAAAGAAATAATTCCTGAAAATCCTGAATTTTTTCCAAGAAAGAAAAAAGAAAACACTGTTAGAAGTGTTCAAAGAATAGCCAATCCAAGTAATAGATCAATGGATTTTGTTTCTAGAATTTATCCAATTTGGCTGAAAAAAAGATTTGCTGATATTTTGAAAGCTAATTATGATGGGAATTTTATAAAATTCAGTTTTTTAATGATTCCTCTTCTAGAACTCAAAGTAATAAAATCAAGAAGTGATGATAATAGAAAATTATTTTATATCACTGGAGGTTGGCTTGTAAAAAGGACTTCACTTGGATGGTTAGAGTTTAGATCTGTCCTAAATAATGAATACTTGATAGCAGGAATACACGAATACGTACCCAGTTTACCATGGTATATTTATAAATACACTCAGGCAAAACTACATTTAGTTGTAATGAAAAGATTTGAAAAATTTTTATTTAGTGTTCCTAAAAAATATTCAAAAAACATTAAACAAAATTAAGATTCCACCCTTTTTCGTATTCTCTTGACCAGAACTTTTTCTTTATTTTACTATCAAGAATATTTCCGTTTCTAGAATCTATTTTAAAAGATTTTCCTGATCTGTGTGCTAGATTAGCATAATGCACCATACTTTGACTAATCACGGCATCGTTTATTGGAGAATTAAGCACTTCCCCACTCCTAATAGAATTAAAAAAGTTTCTAAAATGTTTAGTTGTCATGTTTCCACCTCCTCCAAGCTCTGTACCGGATTCTTTATCACCTGAAATACTATTTTTAATTTCTTTTCCGTTTAAATCATAAATTGAATAGCCATTTCTATATACTGAAGCAGAACCTTTTGAACCAAAAACAACTGTTCCTCGTCCACCCATTTTTTTTGTATAATGGGCATTTCTGCTATGACAATTCCAATCAATTTTTAAATTATTTGGAAAATGAAACTTTGCTTCCATAGTATCATACATTGTCCAGCCATCATCAATAAAATAATTTTTTCTTGAAAAAACATCAACACTTTCAGGATAATGAACTCCAAGTGCCCACCTTGCAACATCTAGCTCGTGTGTAGCATTATTACCTGCCTCTCCTGTACCAAAATCCCATCCATACCATCTCCAATTATAATCCCACGTATCAAAAGTATAAGGCTTTCTCTTAGAAGGTCCTTGAAATAAATCCCAATTTAATCCATCAGGAATTGGAGCATTAACTTGATTAGGAACTCTTGGTCTATTATTGTTATAAAATGCTTCAGCTTTATTTAAATCTCCAATTATTCCATTTTGAAGTAATTTAATTAAATCAGCAGTTTCGTAAGAAGATCTTTGTTGATTACCCATTTGAACTGATTTATTATAATAGTTCTGATAATTAACTAAAAGCTCACTCTCTCTTAAATTATGGCTACAGGGTTTTTCTAAATAAATATGTTTTCCAGCTTCCATTCCTTTGCAAGCTGCATAAGTATGCCAATGATCTGGTGTTGCAATAATTAAAGCATCTACATCTTTATCATCTATTATTTTATGAATATTTTTCTCAGAATTTACCTTTTCTTGAGTTAAATCAAAATATCTTTTATTGGCTTTATCAATTTGCTTATCCATTACATCACAAAAATATTTTATTCCAACATTTTGCATTTTAAGAGAAGAATCTAATAAACCTGGGAATCTTCTACCTAATCCTTGAAAGGCTAATATTATTCGATCATTTGATCCTAATATTCTTGAATAACTTTTAGCAGAAGTATTATAAAAAGGCGACAATAATGAGGCACCAATAATTCCTGTCGATGATTTTTTAATAAAACTTCTTCTATTATTCATAATCTACAATTCTCTAATTTTAATATTTTTAAACGATACTTTATCTCCGTGATCTTGTAAAAGTATATGTCCAGATTTTAATTGACCAAAATTTTCCCATTTAGAATATTTACTATATTCAACTAAAGCTCTAAACATCTGAGAAAACCTGTTATATTCAAGAACTTTAATGTTATCAAGCCAATGTTCAACATGCCCATTATTTACTATAATTCTAGCTCTATGCCATCTCTCTGGGTGAACAGGTCTTTTAGATCTTTGTTCATTTAAATTTTCAGCTTCAATTAAATCGTATAATGATCCAACCGTTCTGTTTTTTTTAATTCCGTCCTTATGGGAATTCCAATTTCCGTTGGAATACTCTAAAACCTTAAATTTTTTGTTAGCGTCAGGATTATTTTTATCATCAATAATTTGAAATTCAAGCCCAATTGAAGAACCTGCTCCCTTATTTAGATTAGTATCAACAAAATATTTAATTCCACTGTTAGCACCTTTTGATATTTTAAAATCTAATTCTAATTCAAAATTTGAAAATTTTTTTGACGTAACTATATCTCCTCCGTTAGTAGATTCTGAGCCATCGCTTGCTAAAACTGTTAAAATATTGTTCTCTATTATCCATCCTGACTTTGGAAAAGTAGTAAGCTTGGCTCCCCTCCATCCTTCATACGTTTTTCCATCCCAAAGAAATCTCCAATTATTTTTTATTTGATTTGCACTTAAAACATTATCAATATTATTAATTTCTGGGGCATAATCTTCGGATACGGATAGATGTTTAGTTATATCTTTTGTTAATATTCTTATATTTTTCCATTTTACCATTTTACCAACTGATGATTCCTGGCTAATATTATGTATTTGAAGAGCAATAAACCCATTCTTTGATAATGGATCAATCAAATTAGTACACTGAATGCCATTAACCCAAGTTTTAATAGAGTTTCCTACTGCTTCAATTCTAGCCTTGTTCCATTCTCCATTTTTAAATGCTTTTCTTCCTTTTTCATTTCTAGTTATTGGATAAAGAAAAAAGTTTTTTCTTGATTGATCGTATATTCCACCAGACCAACCTCTATTTTCATTAGTATCTAATTCAAATTGATAACCATAAACTCGACTATGTTCTGGAACATTATAATTACTCGAACTTCTAAATTGAACACCTGAATTCAAACCATTATCAACATAGACTTCAAATTCTAGAATAAAATCGTCATATTTTTTTTTTGTTCCTAAATACGTGCTTGGTGTGTTTAAAATTGAAGTTGCTGAAATTACTCCGTTTTCTAATACAAATTTAGCAGAGCCTTGTTTAATTTCCCAATTATTTAGGTTATTACTATTGATTAAAGATTCCCAGTTGTCTTGAGAAAAAACGCTAGAAAATGTTAATACTAAAAATAATGTTTTAAAAGTTTGCATTATTGAATTTAATCATTGAGTGATTTTTATTAAAAATTATAATTAATGAAATTAAACTACTTATTATAAAATAAGACACTATCAATAAGAACTCTGTTGGATAATTAATAAATAAAGCATAATCATTAAATGAATAAAGAATAATAATAGTAAGAATTGACCTAAATAATTCAAAAAATGGAGCCCAAGATTGTAAATCTAAAAGTGAAGTAAATCCAAAAACAGATACAAAAATAACTAATCCAAAGACTAGCTTTAAATCAGATTCTATTATTGAAAAATTACTTAAAAAGAAGTAGAGTAAAAAATTAATTATAACAAAATGAAAGATTGCAGTGAATTTCATAAAAAATGAATAATTAGGACTGTACTTTTCACGATTGAAATGATCTGTTGTTATGGGTCTAGGAAATTTTTCTATTATATCACTAGGCCTCCATCCAGTAGGCATAAACCATATCCTCAGTTTATCTTTAAAACTAGAAGTATTATATGCATCTTGAATTACATTAAAAGCATGTTGAAAGTTAATTAGTAATGGATTCCAAGTATTTACAGGTTTTAAAACACCATAAACAGGCGGTTCATGATCTAACTCCTCCTGAAATGTTCCAAAAATTCTATCCCAAACACAAAAAATAGCAGAAAGGTTTTTATCGATATAAACAGGATTAATTGCATGATGTACTCGATGTTGAGATGGGGTAACTATTATGTATTCTAAAAAACCTAATTTACCTATATGTCTGGTATGATACCAAAATTGAGCAAACAAATGAATTGGAGCTAGAAGGGTTATAAGTTGAGGGGGAACTCCAAAAAAAGCAGCAGGAATTAAGAAAAATGCCCCAAAACCAATCCAAGCTGAGATACTTTGTCTTAACGCACATGCTAAATTAAATTCTTCACTACTGTGATGAATAACATGACGATTCCAAAATATATTTACTTTATGATTTAATCTATGATTCCAATAACTAGCAAAATCAATACAAATAAAAGCTACAACGTATAGTAGGGTACTAGATTCTAAATCAAAAACAGCAATCGAATCAAGAATATATGGATAGGATAAAATAACTAAAACTAAACCTAAGGAGTCTTTTAAAACATTTGTTATTCCAGAACTCAAACTAGACAAAGTATCCATAAAAGAATATGTTTGTTTATTAGTAAAATGTCCATAAATAACCTCAATAGTCATAAGAACCATAAAGCCAGGAACTACCCATAGTAATATTGAGGCGTAAGTGCTCATATTGTCATGATTTACGTTAAATTTTTGAACAAATAAAAAAGTAGAGAGTAAATTCATATTTTTAAATTAAATAAAACCTTTCGATATCTATAAATTTAAACATATTTTTTTACATTTGCATTCGTCAAAAAAAGGTCGCGTAGCTCAGCTGGATAGAGCATCTGCCTTCTAAGCAGACGGTCAGAGGTTCGAATCCTCTCGCGATCACTTTAAACCTTACCTTAATTGGTAGGGTTTTTTTGTTTGTTTTATGTAAGAAATTTGATTAATTAAATCCACAATAAACACTACATCTTTACAAAGAACTTAGATAGTAATAAATATATAATAAACATTCTTTAAAGAATTATTTATTAAATTTATAAATAACATTAAAATTTTATAATATGAAAAAACTATTATTTTTTATACTTTTTGTAGGAATATCCTCTACTGGGTTTTCACAAGATGGTGTATTGACGAACATAGAGAGGCAAGAACTATTAGCAGCTAGCCCCTTTAATTCTGTGTATCCAGAATCAATTTTAAAAAGTGCAGATGCTTATTTTAAAGCTCAAATGGGATTATACAAAGAAGGAGCAATTCCAGAAAAAGAAGCTCATCTAGTAGCACTTGGAACTTCAGCTGCAACTAAATGTCAATATTGTATTCCTTATCATATTTCAGAACTAAAGAGATTAGGTGCTACAGAAAATGAAATAAAAACTGCAGTTCTTATTGCTGCTGATGTTATGAAAATGAGTACATTATTTTATGGAAATGAATTTGATTTAGTTGCATTTAAAAAAATGCTTAGTGGAGAATAAATATTAAATTATAATTAATTTATTTAAATATAATTTTTTAAATAAAATGTAATTGACAATAAACCTTTCCTTAAATGGTAAGGTTTTTTTATATTTATAAGATGTATTTGGATTCAAATAACATTGAAAAATATTTAAAAAGACTTGACGAAAACAGCTTTCCTAAATGGGGAACTTTAAACCCTAGTCAAATGCTATTTCACTGTTGCACCTTTATTGAAGTTTCTTTGGGAAGAAAAAAAATGAGTTTTTTCACAAGGATATCCTCAAGATTTTTTTTTAGATACTTGTTCTTAAAATATTTGAATTATATAGATTTTAACGTTAATAAATTCAAAAGAAATTCAGCAACACTTCCAATTTTTAAAACTTTTCCTAAAACCATTGATCTTGATAATGAAAAAAAGAGATTAATTAAGATTTATAAAAAAATTGAAGAAATAAATACTGAAAATGTATTCCACCAAATGTATGGTACAATTCCTACTAAAACTTTAAAAAAATTAGTTCGCTTTCACACCTCTTATCATTTCAATCAGTTTGAACTTTTTTTAAAAAAAAAGTAAAGTAAACATTACATTATTGAATTATTTACATATATTTGTAAAGTAAACATTACAAAAATAGAATTATGAAAGAACAAAAAAAACAAAACAAGGTTTTGCTAGGATGGACATTAGCATGGGTAGTAAGTTTAGCCTTTTTAACAGGTGCAGAAAACACGTTATGGAATGATTTAATATATACTAAAATAGGATTATTAATAAATTTAGTTATTGGAATTGTTATGATAGTAGCTCATAAAAATTTATTTAAAACTTATGACGAGTTACAAAAGAAAATTCAATTTGAAGCTATGGCTATTACATTAGGATTAGCTGTGGTTGTTGGTCTCACATATGAAGTTTCTTTTGATTTTGGAGTTATTGACAAGGAACCTGAATTTGAATATTTAATGCTTTTTATTTGCTTTTCATATGTAGCTTCTACTATTATTAGTGCAATAAGATACAAATGAAAAATAGAGTCAAAGAATTAAGAAAAAATCAAAAATTAACTCAGGAAGAACTAGCTGAGCTAATTGGAATATCTCGTCAAGCAATAAACGCAATTGAAAAAGAAAAATTTGATCCAAGTTTACCTACAGCATTTAAAATGGCTAATTTATTTAAAACAACAATTGAAGATATATTTACATTCTCAAAGTAACGTGAAATCTACTATCTTGCGTTATATATCTTTTTATGAAATTAAACCTATTATCTTGTAATACCCAAAGACCAGATAGAAGAGCTATCTCAAAATGTATAAGTGAGTTAGCAATCAATATTAATGAAACCCTTTCTAATGAACTTACATCAATATTATTGGAGGGAGATGCTGTAGATATTGAGGTAGAATCCAAAAACTCAAGTTTTTGCTTGAGAGCTTTACGAAAATTAAATATTGAATACGAAATATTAGAATGATATTTTTAATTTAAAAATTCAGAAATCAATCTATGGAAATGATGTACACCCTGTTCTCTTGTTGGTGAAAACCTTCCTGCTTTATAAAAAGATGATCTTAATCCGTTATGAACATTCTCTACCACAAACTCATCCTCCTCTTCAACCTTTTGAAGTTGATTACCCGCTCCCCTGTTTAGTTTAGACTCATCAAGAACATAGGATCTAAAAGAAACCTTAGTCAAGGAATCTGAAATTGGTTTTACAATATTTATGGATAGTCCCCATGGGTAAAAATTAAACATCATGTTTGGGAAAACCCAGTAGTAGTATGCTGCAACATTTTTTCCAAAATCAGGATGATCTTTAGGAAGTTCAAAGACATCACTATCATCTTCACTATATCCAATTTGTAAATTACAATGATCATATACTTCTGTTTTATAAATGTTGTAATCTAAAACCTCATTTAAATCTTTGTGAACAAATGGAATATGAAATCCCTCTAAATAATTATCACAATACAACGCCCAATGAGCATTAATGGTAAAGTCTTTTGATAAAGAATCGTCAAATTCAAAATTTTCAATTGGAAGAAAACCTATCCTTTCGTTCATTTTATCAATTACTTTTTGAAAATCAAACGAAGGATTTAGTCCAGCGAATAATAATTTTCCCCACTTAATAAGAGGAAACTCATGTAAATTATCACACGGTCTTGGAAAATCCTTAGCCTTCTCAAACTCAGGCATATATTCAAATTTTCCTTTATTATTAAATCTTCTTCCATGGTACATACAAACCAACTTTTTTGATTTTCCTGGTTCAAAAACTAAAATATTTCCTCTGTGAGTACAAACATTAGTTAAGCAATGAATAATATCATCTTCATCTTTAGTTAAAACTATTGGCTCATTTAAATAGTTTTTTAATATTGTTGAAGGATAAACTGAACTTTTATCCTTAACCATATCAGTGTCACCTATCCACTGCCATGATTTTAAAAATATTTTAGATTTTAAATCTTCAAAAACTTTTGAGTCTTTATAAAAAGATGATGGTAAGGTTTCAGCTTTAGAAATATCGGACTCTACATTAAATTTATTTTTCATTTTATGACTATTACCTAATTCCAAGTTAGCTGAAAAAATAAACAATTCAAATTTGATTAAGTTTGCTTAACAAATTATTAAAAATGAGTCAAAACAACATATCAGAAATATTAATAAAACTTGGAATTAAAGATGAACAAAAAGGTTGTTCAAATGGAACAGAATGGTTTGGTTCAGATTCTAAAATTAGCTCTTTTAGTCCTGTTGATGGATCTGAACTTGGAAAAGTAACCACTGGTAATAAAGATGATTATGAAAAATTAATTACAGATGCTCAAAACGCCTTTAAATCGTTTAGAAAAATTCCTGCTCCAAAAAGAGGAGAACTTGTTAGACAACTTGGTAACAAAATAAGAGAAAATAAAGCTGAACTTGGAGAACTGGTTTCAATAGAAATGGGTAAATCCCTTCAGGAAGGATTAGGAGAGGTTCAGGAGATGATTGATATATGTGACTTTGCAGTAGGGCTATCAAGACAATTATATGGCCTAACAATGCATTCAGAAAGACCTAATCATAGAATGTATGAACAATATCATCCGCTTGGAATAGTTGGTGTTATATCTGCTTTTAATTTTCCAGTCGCTGTTTGGAGTTGGAATGTAGCACTTGCATGGGTTTGTGGAAATGTTTGTATTTGGAAACCATCCGAAAAAACTCCTCTGTGCGGCGTAGTTTGTCAAAAATTAATAGCCGATGTTTTGAAAGAAAATGATATGGATAACGGTATCTCCTGTTTAATAAATGGAGATAGTCAAGTTGGAAAATGGATGTCAGATGACCATAGGATAAATCTTCTCTCTGCAACAGGGTCAACAAGAATGGGAAAAGATGTTGCTCAAAAAGTTGGTGCAAGACTCGGTAAGTCTTTACTTGAGCTTGGAGGAAATAATGCAATTATAGTTACACCAAGTGTAGATATAAAGCAGGCTGTTATAAATATTGTTTTTGGAGCTGTAGGAACTTGTGGACAAAGATGTACATCAACAAGAAGAATCATTGTACATGAATCTATAATCTCAGAAATTAAAACTGAACTAGCTAAAGCATACAGTCAGTTAAAAATTGGTAATCCACTTGACGAAAGTAATCATGTAGGGCCTCTTATTGATGTTGATGCTGTCAACCAATATAACTCAGCCTTAAATCTAATTAAAAATCAGGGTGGTAAATTAATTGTTGAAGGTGGTGTTCTTTTAGGTGATGATTATAAAAGTGGGTGCTACGTTAAACCTGCAATTGCTGAAATCAAAAATGAAGCTTCAATTGTCCAAACAGAAACATTTGCTCCTATTTTGTATGTAATTGAATACAAAGGAGAAGTTCAAAATGCTATAGAAATAATGAATGATGTCAAACAAGGTCTTTCCTCTTCAATTATGACTAAAAATCTAAAAGAATCTGAAATATTTTTATCAGCATCTGGAAGTGATTGTGGAATTGCTAATGTAAATATAGGTACATCTGGAGCTGAGATTGGCGGAGCATTTGGGGGAGAAAAAGAAACTGGAGGAGGACGAGAAAGTGGATCAGATGCTTGGAAAGTTTATATGCGTAGACAAACCAACACTATTAATTATTCGAGTGAACTAGCCTTAGCACAAGGAATTAATTTTGATTTATAAAAAACCCAATAGAGGATCGTAAATAATTGTAATAAAAAGTTCTTTATTTATTTTTCTGGATCATATTGACAACACATTGGAAGATTGTCGTATGCTTCCTGATTTAAATCCACTAAGTCAGTAGAATATCCTGAACTAGCAATCGTATTATGAATTGTGGTAAGTTCAACCAATTGATCATCATAAACTAAATCTATTTGCTTAGTCTTCACATCCCAAATTGCCTTGTGAACTCCGTCAAGTGATAATGCAGAAGTTTCAATAGTCTTTTTACACATCTTACAATTACCTTTCACACCAAAAGAAGTTTCAGTACCCATCAATTCTATTATATTTTCTACTTTGTCCTCGTTAACAATTTCAACTTCATCAGTTGTCAAAGTATAGTCAGTAATTAAATAACCTACAAAAGCTCCAATTAGTACTGCAAATATTATTTTAAATGTTGTTTTCATAATTTTATAATTTAATGTTTTTCTAAAGTTTCATACAAACAACAATCTGGAAGACTATTATAAATTTCAGATGGCGCAGTATATTTACTAGTACTATGTCCAAGTAAAGAAATTCCCTTGTGAATTTCGTCTAGACTTATTTTTTTTGAATTATATATTAAAGATATATTACTTGAAATAATATCCCAATTAACATATTTAACTCCTTTAAGTTTTAATGTTCCATTTTCAATTCTATCCTTACACATCTCACAAACTCCTTTAACTAGAAAAGAAACATTGAGAGATTTTAGATTACTCTGTTGAGAAAAACCTAAGGATGAAAAGAAAAGTGATAAGATAATTATATATTTCATTTTACTAAATTAATTATTAAATCTTAAACCCACATAAAATAAAGCTTTATGTATTGGAGCATAAATAAGTGATGTATCAAAATCAACTCCGAAAGGATCTCCTCCAATAATTGGATTACTTTGTGTATATCCTCCTATATTTTCTCCACCAATATAAATTTCAAATTTATCAGAATATACTCTTGTTATTTGAGAATTTATCAAACTGTAAGATGGTGAACTACCATTAAAATCAGCTAATTCTGTGTGATTTGGTAATCTTTGAGTACCTATCCAATTATAAGTTAAATCAAACTTCCATTTAGATCCGTTTTCTTTTTCATTTGTGGAAGCTTCTATATTTGTGAAAAATCTATTTTTTGGAGTCAACGGGTTCTGTTTCAACCCAGAATCGTATTGCTTTTTTACATCAAAATTTTTAAAAGTTGATTTAATTAAAACATTATCAATTAATTGATATTCTATATCAACTTGAAGACTTTTAGCATAACTTTTACCGTCTAAATTATAAAAAGATAATTCTCCTTGAGTTTCCCAATCTACAACAACTTGATTATCAAAGTCAGTGACATAATAATCAAAAGTAATATCACCTTCTCTGTTATTTATAAAAAAACCTTGTCTAAAACTAAGACCATAATTGAAAGCTTTTTCAGGATCAAGACCATAAAATTTTCCTGAATTATTTAAGATTTTAATTTCACGACCTGTCGCAAATATATTTTGATTTTCAGAGAAAATATTTGAAGATTTTCTGCCTGTTCCTAATGAAAATCTAAATACAGATTTTTCAAAAGGTTGATATCTCATATGTATTCTTGGGGTGAAAAAATTACCTAAATTATTATGAATATCGTATCTAATACCAGCAACAAGACTTACAGCATCCATACTATCATAACTATACTCAAAAAAACCACCTATAGACTTATCTATCCTATTATAAAAAACATCTTTTTTGTCTACAGTTTCATCAAAATCATCATAAGAGTAGTTCAATCCAAATTTGATTTTGTTAAGAGTGCTACCAATTATAGAATTATATATTAAACTTGAATAAAAACTTCTTTGGTTAATGTCATAATTTCTTACTCCAAAAAAAGAATCCTGTTCATGGTTTGAGTAAGCCATTTGGAAACCCAAAGATTGATATGGAATACTTGGGTTAACATATCCGTATTTAAAATTAGAATCAAATCTATTGGTATTAATTTGTCCTAACCATGGTTCTCTAATAAAAACCATATCGTCTGTACTTTCTCCGATCTCTTTTTCATCTTTCATGTAACGAATTCCCAGAAAACTAACCGTTCCTTTTTGAGTATTAATGTATTGCCATCTATTAAAAATATTAAAAGCATTAGATGTTGGGTTATCTAAAAAACCGTCATTGTTTTTATCATTAATAGATGTGTTTTTGTTAGCATGTAAATATAATCCAGTACTTAAATTATCATTAATAATTTTATTTCCATGAATATTTATTTCATTTCTACCCATATTGTTTGTATAAATATTAACAAAAAAAGGTGAATCAGAATAAGGTTTTTTAAGTTCAACATTGATTTGTCCAGAAACACTTTCAAATCCATTAACTACACTTCCTGAGCCCTTAGTTATCTGCATACTTTCAACCCAAGTTCCAGGGATAAAAGACAAACCATATACTTGAGAAGCGCCTCTAATCATTGGAATATTTTCTTCGGTTATAAGAAGATACGGACTTTCTAAACCAAGCATTTTTACTTGTTTAACTCCAGTGACTGCATTAGAATAATTAACATCAATAGAAGGATTAGTTTCAAAGCTTTCAGAAATATTACAACATGCTGCTTTCAACAACTCATCGCTTGAAACATTAGTAATGTTTTGAGTTTTGAAGTATGATTTTTGAATTGTTTTTCTTTTTTTATTTACCGTTACTTCATCAAGAATATTATCATCATTCAACATAATAATATTGTAAAATATCTTTTCAGTAACCTCTATAATTTGTTCTTTGAAACCTAAATATTTAAAAACTAACTTGTTTGAAGAACTAGATAAAGGAATTTTATAATTACCATCAATATCAGACAAGGTTCCTGAGTTAGTATTTAACCAATAAACAGTAACTCCTGCTAACGGTTCTTTATCGTTTGATTCGTTTATAAAAGATACATTTCCTTTGAAAATATTTTTTTGTGAATAAACAGTATTAGTGATAAAAGAAAAAAACAAAATGAAACTCAAAAAATTTTTCATCTAATTATTATTTTTAATTAATTGGTTGTTTTTTAAATAATACTTTGATCTCTCCACACTATTTAATCTGATGTCTTCCCAAAATAAATTAACATCAGCCTTGTGATAGTCTTTTACTGTTGAAAGAAGTAATCGCTTTACAATGCCCATCTTAGGAAGTTTAACTAATATCTTATTATCTATACTTTCAATTTTAACTGTCTTTGGAAAAACCTTATTATTTAAATATAGAAAACCTTTGTGCTCATCATAATTTGATGTCTTATTATCGTTCCATGTAATAGGATTTGAACAAAGTGCATCTTGAATCCATTCTTCACTAATTGTAAAAGAAGATTTCTGTTTTTTTCTTTCTGACATTAATCTATAAGTGTTCCAAGTAACAAAACCGCCGGTTTCATTTTTATCATTCATAAGATCTAATGTCTTAAAATCATCACTAGTTATTTTCGTTCCGATTAAATATGCTGCAACTAATTTATTTTTCAAGGGTTTATCATCAAAAAATTCTTGTAAAAGCCTTTTAGCATGTCCAGAACCTTGGCTATGCCCAGCAATAATTATTGGCCTATCATTATTATATACCTTCATGTAAGTAATAAAAGCTTCTTTAACATCATTGTATGCCATTTCATAAGCTTCTTTACCACCGTTTTTCCAAAAGGATTCTCTAAAAACTCTTAAATGTGCTTGCCTGTAATAAGGAACATAAACGTCACCAGTTGAAAACCATGCTGATGCTTGATATTTAACTGAGGAACCTAATACATAGGATCTTGTAGTGTTATCATATATGTCTGCATTCCATCTTGTATTATTTTTGTCACTGAGCAAAGTAGGATAGATAAAGAAGACATCAACAGGAAGTTTTGAATCATCAAAATCAAATTCGTCAAAAATACTTTGATCACCAGATGGATGAACAGCCCATGAATTCAAATTGGTGTAATCAGGTGCTTTTGATACTTTAAATTCTTTAAAAGATTCACTATTGTAAACTACCGGCTTATTGTTTTCTGATAAAAGTCCACATGACATTAATGATAACAAACAATAAATTGAAAGAAAATATTTCATAACTTTAAATGTACAAATATCATGCTAAAAAAATCAATTATTTATATGAAGAATCTTTTCCTATTCATCTCTCTTTCGCTACTATTTTCAAGTTGTTCAATTCCCAATATGGTTGTAATTGAACTTGAATCAAAAAGTTCATCAGAAACAAATGGTTTTGTTGTCTTTATTGAAGAAGATTCTAAAGTTACAATGGAAGCCACTATAAATAATCTAGAGCCAGGAGAACATGCAATTCATATTCATGAAAAATCTGATTGTTCTTCTGACAATGGCAAGTCTGCTGGTGGTCACTGGAATCCAACTTTAGAAAATCACGGAAAATGGGGTGATTCCTCTGGTTTTCACAGAGGAGATATTGGAAATTTCAATGTAGATGAAAATGGTAATGGTACAATTTCTTTTAGTACTGATTTATGGTGTTTGGATTGTGATGATCTAAATAAAAACATTATTGGAAAATCAATAATAATTCATCAAGGTTCTGATGATTTAGTTTCACAACCCTCTGGTGCAGCTGGGTCTAGAATTGCTTGTGGAGGAATTATTGAAGAAAATCTTTGATTGGTAGTAAAGAGTGATCACCACTCTCTTTGTTTATTTGTTTTTTCTAAATCTAAAAGATCTTTTTCAGAAATAACCTTCAAAAAAGAAGGGTGTTGTTCGATTGCATATTCAATTTTCTCTACTATACTTTCAACAGATTCGTTTTCATAATCTATATCTAATGGTTTTTTAATTTCCATAGATTGAAGAATATTTCTTTTTTTTATTCTTATACCCTTTTTATCAAATGACCTTCTAAATCCGTCTATTACTATTGGAACAACTATTGGATTATATTTCTTAATAATGTGTGCTGTTCCTCTTCTAATTGGTTTAAAAGGAGTAGTAGTTCCTTGAGGAAATGTTATAACCCAACCATCATCAAGAGCTTTTCCTATATTACCTATATCACTCATTTTGACTTGCCTTTTCACATCCTCCCCTTTAGATCTCCATGTTCTTTCAATAGAAACTGAACCCACATATGCTAATATTCGAGGAAGAAGTCCTGCTTTCATAGTTTCTTTAGCAGCAACATAATAAATATTGAGTTTTGGTTCCCATAAATAAGTCATGTTTTTAATTGAATCTACTCTTCCACTTAAACTTGCATTAAACACATGTATCATAGCAGCAACATCGGCAAAATAAGTTTGATGATTTGAGACAAACAAAACATTATTTTCAGGCAAAGATTTTATAACATCCGATCCTTCAATTTTTAGTTTATTAAAACGATTAAATCTTTGGTGTGTCAGTACACCAAGAACTCGAATTAACCACTTCTTAACAAACAGGATGTGTCCGAAAGGATTCCTTTTTAAAAAACTCACACAATAATTTTTGGTCAGACAAATGTATTAAGAATTAACCATTTGTTTAAATAATAAAACAAATTCATGGATTATGATTGCTGTAGCTCCCCATAAAATATGATTATCAATTAAAAAACTAGGTACTTTTTGGGTTGCATTATTAACTTCAACAACAGATTCAACTATATCCATACCTAAGATATAACTTAGTTTAGGGCTTAAAATTAGAGAAACCTCCTTTGAATCAGGAACAAATTTTGGTGTTTTACTGGAATACCCTACAAAAGGAAAAACATTAAAATTACTGGGTGGAATATAAACCGAAGACAATTCACCAACAATGCTAATATCATCTTTATTTAATCCTATTTCTTCGTTCGTTTCTCTCAGGGCTGTATCTTTTAAAGATTTGTCTAATCTATCAACTTTACCACCTGGTAGACTAATCTGATTAGAATGCACTCCTTTGTATTTATTTCTTAACATTAAAACTAATCTAGTTTCATTATTACTATCGGGGTAAAAAAGCATTAAAACTGACGCTGTTTTAGAATCTTTAGGGATAATATTATTTTTTAGATGCTTAATTCTAGCTGGAGGAGCGATTTTTAATAAATAATCATGTCCTGGAAGCTTATAATCTTTTATTTTTAATAAATAATTTTTAAAATCTGTAAAATGCATTTTTATAAAATACTTTTAGTTAGCCTTTTATTAATTTCATGTAAATATAAGGTAGAAGAACCTGTAAAAACAGAAATAAAAAAAATAACTAAAAAGATACCAAAACAAAGCAATAAAGAGTTTCTATTAAACGATGATAATGCTATCCCATTCTTTTTTGAATACGGAAAAAAAAATAAAGAAAATAAAGTTAGGATAATTACATCCTATGGAAATATTGATATTGAACTATTCATCAACACTCCATATCATAGAGCTAATTTTATTTATTTAACAAAAAATAAGTATTTTGAAGGCGAATATTTTCATAGAGTTGTAAAAGATTTTATAATTCAAGGGGGAAATTCTGATAATACTAGTACTTCAAAAAAAAGAAGAAAAATTGGAAGATACTTATTACCACCTGACACAAAAAAAGGTCATAGACATCATCGAGGAATAATTTCTATGCCGAGTAGTGAAATTGAAAACCCATATAAACTAGCTTCACCTTATGAATTTTTTATAGTTAAGAAAAAAGATGGAGCATATCATCTTGACAAAAACTATACAGCTTTTGGAAAAGTAATTAAAGGTATGGAAGTTGTTGATAAAATTTCAAATTTAGAAACAGACAAAAGAGAATGGCCACTTGACAATGTTCGTTTTAAGATTGAAATAATTCAATAGGTATTTCTTATGTAAATTCATATTTTTATAACAAATACTGATATGACAATAAATCAACTCAAATATGTTCTTGCGCTTTACAAATACAAAAATTTTACAACTGCAGCAGAAAAATCTTTAGTATCTCAACCCTCTTTAAGTATGCAAGTACAAAAGCTAGAGAAAAAATTAAATACTAAAATATTTGATAGATCAAAAAAACCAATTGAAACAACTGAAATTGGAGAAAAATTAATTAAACAGTTTCAGATTATTGTTAGTGAATCTTTGAAAGTTAAAGATTTAATAAATTATCAAAAAAATAAAATAATTGGAAATTTAAACATAGGAATAAGTTCTACATTAGAATCCACAATACTTCCAGTTTTCACAAAAGATTTATTAGAAAAATTTCCAGATATAAACATTAAATACAAAACGAATAAAAGCAAGTTTCTCTATAACTTATTAAACAATAACGAACTTGATTTTGTTATTGGAATAACTCCCTTAAATAATTCTAATTTAGCTGTCAGACCACTTTATTATGAACCATTATTAATGGTAATTCCAGAAAATTTTAAAAAAGATGAATCAACTAAAATTGATCTAAGTAAAATTGATTCAAAAGACATATTAATTCCTGAAAAAGAAAACGAATTTCGAAATATAGTTGATGATGTTTTACCATCAAGCATTTACAATGAAAAGTTTAAAAACAATAACTTAGAAACACTAATAAACTTGTCAATTAATGGAAATGGAATTGCTTTTATACCTTTCTTAAATTTCTTAAACCTTTCAGAAAAACATAAAGACAAAGTTTACAAATTTAAGTCTCCAGAACCCGCCAGAGAAATTAGTATTGTATATAAAAGTAATAACTTAAAAAAACACATTTTGGAAGAAGTGTTTTTATCACTTAAAAATTCATTTAAAAAAATTCAATCTTTTACGGATGTTAAAATTATAGATCCTAAACTTTAAACTTCAACGTAGTAAAGATGAGGGTTCTGAAATTTAAAATTCTTAGCCCAAATCATTAACTCAGTATATTCGTGTGGTAAAAGTTTTTTTGATGCTTTCTCTAGTTCTCTTTTAAATAGTTTAGGATTAAAACTAACTTTTTTTAAAACTTCAACTGTGTATTTATAAATGGTCCTAGACATATTATTGATTTTTAATTAATATAATTATAATATCTAAGTTAAAATGCAAACAAAATGTTAATAGTTATTTTTTTGATCGAAGTTTTATACTCCAATTAAATGAAAACTCAGAAACAACATCACCTTTTTCATCCACTCCATTGGTTTTAATAGTAATTGTTTGAGCTTCTTTTGTCTTTACGGCTTGATTGACCAATTCATCTAACAACTCACCTTGTTCAAATGTAAATAATATTTTTCCTACAGCTTTTTTAGTGAACTTTGAAGATGACCCAACTAAAAGCATAGCTATATTTTGACCACTACTTTTAATTTTATTTTGAAGCAATAACCCTCCTGGCATTTCAGCAGCCATACCTTGTACAGCCCAAAAAAGAGATTTAAATGGATTCTTGTTAAAAAAACCAAGTTTTACTCTGACAGAACATTTATTACTTTCTTCTGAGTCTACTCTAACTCCACATATCCATGCAGAAGGGAGCCAAAAAAAAGACAATTGATTTTTTATAAATAGAGTTAGCATTTGCATTTTAATAGTTTAGTATAAATATACTAATTAAAAATTATCCTTAATCAAGACTTGCTAAATATCTTTCAGCATCTAATGCAGCCATGCATCCTGTACCTGCGGCTGTAACAGCTTGTCTATAATCTTTATCTTGAACATCACCAGAAGCAAAAACACCAGGTCTATTGGTATGAGTAGATTTTCCTTTGGTAATTACATATCCAGATTCGTCCATATCAAGCTGTCCTTTAAAAATATCTGTATTAGGTTTGTGACCAATAGCTATAAAAAGACCAGTAACTGGAACGTTAACAATTTTATTAGTTTGGTTATTTAATATACTTACGCCTTCAACGACATCTTTACCTAAAACTTCTTTAATTTCAGAAAAGTACTTAACATCGATATTTTCTCTTGATTCAACTCTGTGTTGCATTGCCTTAGAGGCTCTCATTTCGCCTTTTCTTACAATCATAGTTACTTTTGAGCATATATTGGCTAAATAAGTTGCTTCTTCAGCTGCAGTATCTCCACCTCCAACAATTGCAACATCTTCTCCTTTATAAAAAAATCCGTCACATACAGCACACGCAGAAACTCCTCCTCCTCTTAATCTTTGTTCTGATGGAATACCCAAATACTTTGCAGTTGCACCTGTTGAAATAATCACACTTTCTGCCTCAATTTCAATATTATTATCTACAGTTACTTTATGAATTCCACCTATTTTTTCACTAAAAATCACTTCTGTTACTAAACCAATTCTAACATCCGTTCCAAATCTTTCTGCTTGCTTTTGTAACTCAACCATCATAGTAGGACCATCCACTCCATCTGGATAACCAGGAAAATTATCAACTTCGGTTGTAGTAGTTAATTGTCCGCCAGGCTCCATACCTGTATATAAAACTGGTTTCAAATCAGCTCTTGAAGCATAAATAGCTGCAGTGTAACCTGCTGGACCAGAGCCTATAATTAAGTTTTTAATTCTTTCTGTAGACATATCTTTATTTTAAAAAGTAAATTTAAAATATTTGATCATTTGCTAAACAAAAAACTGTAAAAAGTTATCATCAAAAATAATATTCATTATTATACAGTATTATTTGATGATTTTTGAAATAATACTATATTTGCTGCCGGCTTACGGGGTGTAGCGTAGCCCGGTTATCGCGCCGCGTTTGGGACGCGGAGGTCGCAGGTTCGAATCCTGCCACCCCGACAAAAAAACCTCTTCAACTGAAGAGGTTTTTTTATTGCTTTTTTATAAATTCTAACAACAGTCCTTACATATTCTTAATAAACTGCAATTTTTAAAAATTTTTAATATAATCAACCCCAAAAGGCTTTCTTTGCGAACGTGCTAACATTTTGTTTGCTTCTACGTCATTAATAAACTTTTCTGTTTTAGGATTCCAGTTCAACTTACGGTTCAATTTCATTGAAATATGCGTAATTAAACAAATAGAACAAGCTCTATGACCCATTTCTACTGTTGATATTGGAGGTGTTTTGGTTTTTATACAATCTAACCAATTACCATGATGTTCATAACTCTTATATAATTGTATTTCATCAGGACCAATTACAGAGGATAATATTTTTGGATCACTTGCATCAAGAGCTTTTGAATTCTTATTTGTAGCTACAGGGTCAGAAGCTGAAGCTGTATATGATCCTCTAGAAACAAAGATCCAACCATCTGTACCAATATATTTAATACCGTTAGTGTATCCTCCACTACTAGTATACATGGTAACGCCATTTTCATATTGAGCTCTTGACATGAAATCACCATGAACATTCCAAAGTCCAGATTTTGGAAATTCTGCTATTGCCTCAACTGAAACTGGACCTATTAGTTCAGTATCCATTCCCCAAGCAGCAGAATCATAATGATGTTGCCCCCAACCTGAAATCATTCCTGCACCAAATTGTTCAATACGAAGCCAGCCAGGTCTACTATAACCTTTTTTGGGATGTACTCCAGTTTCTGTATAATCCATTAGTGGAGTTTGTCCTAACCACATGTCATAATTCAGATTTGAAGGCACTTCCATTTTAATGGTTTCGGGCCCTGACGGATCACCTGGCAAACCTATTTTAACTGTGTGTAATTTCCCTATTCTTCCATTACGCACTAATTCGGCGGCAATCCTAAATTGAGACATGGAACGTTGTTGTGTACCTACCTGTAAAATAGTACCTTTTTTTTGAATAATATCACTTAAAATACGTCCTTCTTCAACAGTTAGAGATGTTGGTTTTTGTAAATAAATATCTTTACCTGCTAAAGCAGCTTCAATTGCAGGTTGAGCATGCCAATGATCAGGGGTACTAATAACAACAGCATCAATATCTCTATTTTGCAATAATTCTTTATAATCATTATACATTTTTACATCTACAGCATTGTTACTGCCCGTTTTGTTGTAATAATAATTTTCTACTAATTTTTTAGCATCTTTCATACGATTTATATCCACATCACAAACTGCGATAAGCCGAGCATTATCATATTGCATAATACCAGGCATATCGTGAAATCGAGCTATACGCCCACAACCAATTTGCCCAATATTTATTTTATTATTAGCCTTAGTTCTGCCATAAACTCCAGAGGGTAATATCGATGGAGCTAAAAATGTTATTGTACTTGTAGCTGACACTTTTTTTATAAAATTTCTTCTTTTCATATTACATTCAATATTAAAAAAATTATTGATTATGATTAATTATTTAATCAAGATTAAGAACCCATAGCATTCCTCCTTTTAAATGTTTTCTAAAAGTAGGGTCATCGTAAGTTGCAGCATCGTGTCCTAAAGCTGTATACCATTGTCTTGCTCCTTCAAATTCATTTGACCAGCAAAGTGGAAAATAATTTCCGAAAATATCATTTGGATATTCTACTTTTTTATCATCCTCTATAGTTCCTAAATCAGAAGCCAACAATACATTTATTTTAGGATTTAAATTATTGAAAAAATAACATTCATCTTTTACTTTCCAAACTTTATCTAAAAAATAAGTTGAAGAATGTTTTTTATTTACAACTACAGCATCAAATTCCTGATGAGGTGCATGTCTTACAAATTTACCACCAACCAGTGACCAATACCATGGCCAATCCCTTTCTACAGCACTAGCAGAATGAATAGCCATAAACCCTCCTCCTTTTTTTATAAAATTTTGAAAAGCTATTTTTTGTTCATCATTATCAAACACCTCATTATTTGAATTTGAAAAAATAATAGCATCATATTTTGATAATGTTAATTGGTTAAACAGCGAAGAATCTTCACTGCTATCAAAATCAATATTTTCAGCTTCACAAATTTCTCCCAAAGCTTTTATACTATTAGCAATATTTTTATGAACATATCCTTTTTTACCATCAACCGACAAGCCATTTTTAGTAAAAATCAACACACGTTTTTTTTTCTCTAACGGGTTGTTATATTCAACATTATTCACTTGTAAATCAAATGATAATGATTGAAAGAAAATTAAAAAAAACAATATATTTTTCATAGTATACAATTTAATATAATATAAATTAAAAGCTGAGATATTAATTTAAAAAAATTATCTTGAAAAAAATACGGGATGTAGCGCAGTCTGGTAGCGTACACGCCTGGGGGGCGTGGGGTCGCAGGTTCAAATCCTGTCATCCCGACTTTTTTTTTAACTTAGACAAATTCAAATTATGTACGATATTTTATTTGCCAAAACCTTTTTAATTGTAGGAGTTATGCTAGTAATAACTACTCTTTTTGCCAGAATTAATAAAGCTTATGAGACAACTTCTGAAGCAATAATTAATATTGTAGGAACTTTTATATTCTTATTTGCTATAATGTATTATGATAATGTATATCCATTAAATCTAATTCTAGTTGCAATATTTTCAGGATTTATAGGTTGGAGTATTGGACCAACAGTATCAGCTTTAGGTGAAAATTTTAAGATGAGAAAATATAAAAAACAATTTGGTTTATTAAGCAAAACAGTTGTTACCGATAAAAAAACTTTTTCTGAGAAATTTTGGGGCCAAGAAGATGAAAAAAAAACAATGTTCTATGAAAAATCTAATCCAACTGAACTATTTGACTCAGAATCTGAAAAATATAACTTAATAATAGATAAAATAATATCATCAAACAGTTTTAAAAAAGATAATTATCATCAAGAATGGCAAAATGTAGTTTTTCAAGCAATGATGGGTACTACAATAGCTGTTCTTGCAACCGCATCAATAGTGTTTACTTCATCTTTTGATTTTAGTATTTTTGAAGGATTCTTGTTTATTGCGTTGATAGTTCTTATTGTAATGGGAGTTTTAAATATATTTATTTTTAAATCTAAAAAATATTCGCTTTTAAGAGCCTATTTTGGTGTACTAATTTTTACAGGCTACTTGTTGTACGATTTTGATATGTTAGAAAAACAAATGAATGCTGGAGATGAATCGTGGTCAACTGCAATAAAAATCGCAGTAAATCTATATTTAGATATTATTAATTTATTTTTAGATTTACTTCAAATATTAGCTGAAAGTGGAGGCAATTAATTAAAATAAATTAAATATGAAAAATAAATTTTCAATCAGTATACTATTAGCAATCTTTATACTTAACTATTCGTGCGCACAGGATTTAAAACCTTTAGATCAAGAAGACAAAAACTCAATAATAACTAATGAGGATAACTATGAAATGGAATTGGTTTTTGAAGATGAAAATATAATTTGGGGAATTGAATTTTTAGATGATAACTCTATACTTGCATCAGTGAAGTCTGGGTCTATTTATCAGTACAAAAACGGAGTAAAAACAGAAATACAAGGTCTACCTGAAATATACTTTAGAGGACAAGGTGGACTTTTAGATTTAGCTATTCATCCGGATTTTAAAGAAAATAAATGGCTCTATTTATCTTATTCATCTGAAGAGGTCAAAGGAAAAGGTGGAAATACTACTATAGCTAGAGCGAAACTAATCGATAATTCATTAGTAGATTTAGAAGTACTTTACAAAGGATCACCTAATACCAAAAAAGGTCAACATTTTGGAGGAAGAATGGTTTTTGATAATAAAAATTATCTCTATTTTTCAATTGGAGATAGGGGAAATAGAAATGTAAACCCACAAGATATCACAATTGATGGAGGAAAAATTTACAGAATAAAAGATGACGGAACAATTCCTACTGACAATCCATTTTATAAAGAAGAAAATGCAAAAAAAGCTATTTATTCATATGGTCACCGAAACCCTCAGGGCATATTTAAACATCCTGAGACTGGTGAGATTTGGACAAATGAACATGGCCCAAGAGGAGGAGATGAAATTAATATAATAAAAAAAGGAAAGAATTATGGGTGGCCCAAAATTACATATGGAATAAATTACAGTGGAACAACAATAACTAAAGATAAAAGTCTTCCAAATATGGAACAACCGTTATATTATTGGCTACCATCAATAGCACCAAGTTCGTTCGAGTTTATTTCCAGTGAAATATACCCAAACTGGAAAGGAAGTTTATTGGCAGGTGCATTGGTATTTAAATATGTTGAGCGACTTGGTTTAAAAGACAACAAAGTTATTAGCAGATCAAAAATAGGTGATAAACTTGGTCGACCAAGAGATGTAAAACAAGGTCCTGATGGTTATATTTATGTTTCAATCGAAAACAAAGGAGTCTACAAAATAGTACCTTCAAAAAAAAAAAATAGTTTAAAATTATCTGAAAATAATAACCATTCAATTGGCAAAGAATTGTATGAGGATTTTTGTATGAGATGTCACATGACTGACGGAAAAGGAGTTAAAGGAGCATATCCACCATTAGCTAATGCAGATTATTTATTAAACAAACGCTTAGAATCAATAAAAGCAATTAAATATGGACTTTCAGGGCCAATTGTTGTAAATGGTGTTGATTACAACTTAAATATGGAAAAAATGGGCCTAGATAATCAGGAAATTGCTGAAATAATGAATTACATCTTAAACAGTTGGGGAAACAAAACTGAAAAACTAGTAACTGAAAAAGAAGTTGATGAAGTTTGAAGATAATAAAGTTATTATTATTGGAATTTGTGGTGGAACATGTTCTGGAAAATCAACAATTTCTCAAAAAATTAAAGAGTTTTATAAAGATAAAGGTGTTATCAAAATTAATACGGACTCATATTATAAAGATCATTCTAAACTAAGTTTTAATAAAAGGGCTGTAATTAATTTTGACCATCCAAATTCCATAGACTTTACACTACTGATTAAGCACTTAAATGAACTAATAAAAAACAAGAGCATAAAAGAACCTATTTATTCTTATAAGAGTCATAAAAGATTAAAAAAAAATAAACTTTTAAAACCAAAAAGAATAATTATTTTGGAGGGACTTCATATTTTTTGCAATGACGAATTAATAAATCTTATTGATTTTGGATTATTTTTAAATTTAGATTCTCAAACTAGGCTTAAACGAAGAATAAAACGAGATATAAAAGAAAGAGGAAGGACAGAAGAAGAGGTCATAAATAGATTTAATGAAATGTGTGAACCAATGTATAAAAAATTTATTTATCCCTCTAGAAAAAAAGCAAATACGGTTATAAATAGTAATCAAAAATCAATCAACGAAATAATAAATTTGATAAATGAATTCATTTAAAATTTTTATAAAAAAATTAAAATCAAATCGATATTTTAAAATTTTTACAAATTTTTACATAGTTGTTAGTTTGTTCTTTTTTATTTGGATGCTATTTATTGATACAAACTCCTATCTATTTCATAGCACTCTTAATTCAGAAATTAATGATTTAGTTATCAAGAAAGAAAAATTAAAAAAAGAAATTGAAAATGATCAAAAATTGATAGACGATTTAAAAGATCCTGATAACTATGAAGCTTTTGCAAGAGAAAAGTTTTTTATGAAAAAGAAAGATGAAGAAATCTACATAATTGAGTTCAAGGACAGTATTAAAAACTAGTTAACAAAAACCCCTGTTAGATCTATATTTAAATTTCAAAAAATTGTATTTTTAGAATAAATATATATTGATGGGTAAAATCATTTCAGTTTCCAATCAAAAAGGTGGAGTTGGTAAGACAACTACAGCTCTTAATCTCTCTGCCTGCTTAGGAATCTTAGAGCAAAAAGTTCTTTTAATAGATCTTGATCCACAAGCAAATGCAACTTCAGGAATTGGAATTGATTTAAAAAAAAATAAATACTCTTCTTATCAGCTACTTGAACATACCGAAAAAGCAGAAAATATAATATTAAAATCTAATACTCCAAATTTAGACATCATACCTTCAAATATTGATTTAGTTGCTATTGAACTTGAACTAGTTAATCATCCTGACAGGGAGTTTATGTTAAAAAAAGCATTAAATAAAATTAAAGATAATTATGATTATATAATTATTGACTGTGCACCTTCTCTTGGATTAATAACTTTAAACGCATTAACAGCATCAAACTCCGTGATAATCCCTATTCAATGTGAATATTTTGCTTTAGAGGGATTAGGTAAATTATTAAATACTATTAAAAGTATTCAAAAGATTCACAATCCGGATTTGAATATTGAAGGTCTTCTCTTAACTATGTATGATTCAAGGTTAAGACTTTCAAATCAAGTTGTGGAAGAAGTAAGAAAACACTTTCACAATATGGTTTTTAAAACTATAATTCAAAGAAATGTAACACTTGGAGAAGCTCCAAGTTATGGAAAAAACATAATCGACTACGATTCAACTAGTAAGGGAGCAAAAAACTATATCAAACTCGCCCATGAATTAATTAACAATAATAAAAATGGCTAAAGCATATAAAAAACAATCTCTTGGTAGAGGACTTTCAGCTCTACTTGAAAATCAGGAAAATGATATTAATTCAGCACAAGATTCAAATGCAGATAAATTAATTGGGAATATTATTGAATTACCCATTGATCAAATTAAAATTAACCCATTTCAACCGAGAACAAATTTTGAAAAAGATAAAATATCTGAATTAGCTAATTCAATTGAACAATTAGGAATAATACAACCAATAACTGTTAGAAAAACTGGATTTAAATCCTATCAAATTATTTCTGGAGAAAGAAGGTTTAGAGCAATTTCATTTTTAAAAATAAAATCTATTCCTGCGTATATCAGAATTGCTAATGATCAACAATCATTAGAAATGGCTTTAGTTGAAAATATACAAAGAGAGAATTTAGACCCAATAGAAATTGCTTTATGTTACCAAAGACTTATTGATGAAATAATGTTAACCCAAGACCAAATGAGTGTCAGGGTTGGTAAAAAAAGATCTACCATTTCAAATTATTTACGTCTTTTAAAATTGGATCCAATAATTCAAACAGGAATTAGAGATGGTTTCATTTCTATGGGTCATGGAAGAACACTCGTTTCAATTGAAGAAAAAGAAAAACAATTAAAATACTATAAAAAGATTTTATCTGAGTCTCTTTCAGTTAGACAAACTGAAAAACTAATTTCCAATAATGAATCATCATCAAAAAAGATAAAAAAAGTAATAAATACAGACTTTTTTGAAAATGATATTAAAAGGATGACTCAAAAATTAAAAATGGGGGTTAAAGTCTCGTTAAAAACAAAAAATAAGGGTTCGGTTTTGATTTCTTTTAATAACATTGAAGAATATAATAAAATAATAAAGAAGCTTACAAGTGATAAATAGATTCTTCACATCATTTATAATAACTTTAATCTCAATATCTGCTATCTCTCAAGAAAAAGAAATAGTTTTTGATGAGTTAGATCCATCTGCTCCATCAAAAGCTGCGTTTTACTCTGCTGTTCTTCCTGGTTTGGGTCAAGGCTATAACAAGAAATATTGGAAAATTCCAATTGTTTATGCAGCTATTGGGACATCCATTTATTCTTATGATTTTAATCAAAAAAAATATTGGGATTATAGAAATGCTTACAAAAGCAGAAAAGCTGGTTATAAGAACGATCCCTATCAAGATTTAATAATTGATGATAATAGACTACTTGATGGTGCTGATTTTCATAAAAAAAACAGAGATCTTTCAATGGTATTTATTGTTGGTTTTTATATTTTAAATATATTAGATGCCAACATAGATTCTCATCTAAAACAATATAACGTTAATGAAACTTTGACTTTAAAACCTTATTTAAATCATGGTGATGAGTTAACTTTCGAATCGATTGGATTATCATTAAATTTGAATTTTTAAAAATGAAAATAGCATTGCTTGGATATGGGAAAATGGGTAAAGAAATTGAAAAAATTTCTTTAGAAAGAGGTCATTCTATTTCCAAAATTATTGATAAAGAGGATTTAGTTGATAAACTGACAAACACTGATGTAGCAATAAACTTTAGTACACCTGATTCAGCAATTAAAAATATAAAGTTATCACTTGATAGTTCGGTTCCAATTGTAAGTGGCACAACAGGATGGTTAGAAAACTATAATGAAATTGTTAAATATTCAAAAAAAACAAACACAAGTTTCATGTACTCGTCAAACTTCAGTCTTGGTGTAAACTTATTTTTTGAACTTAATAAAAAGCTTGCGACTCTTGTTGGTAATTACAAAGATTATAATATTAATATTGAAGAAGTTCATCACAAGCAAAAACTAGACAAACCAAGTGGAACAGCTATTACTTTGGCAGATCAAACCATAATTAACTCAAAATATTCAGAATGGTCGTTTGATAAAAACAAAAAAGATGCTATACAAATGATATCTAAAAGAGAAGATAATATCCCTGGAACTCATACTGTAAAGTATTATTCTGAAATTGATTCAATAGAAATTAAGCACACTGCTCACAACAGAAAAGGATTTGCATTAGGTGCTGTTATAGCAGCAGAATGGATATTAAATAAAAAAGGTGTCTTTAATATGAGTGATGTTATAAAAGATTCAAACTTTAAATTTTAAATATGACAATTTTTGAATGGTTATTATTTTTTGCAGTAGTTCAATTAATCCATGGACTAGGTACGTGGAAACTGTATATAAAATCAGGATTTAAAGGATTCTATGCTTTTATTCCATTATTTAATGCTTTCATTTTAATGAAAATAATAAAAAGACCTTCCTGGTGGGTAATTTTATTATTCTTACCCATAATTAATTTATTGATTTTTCCAGTAATATGGGTTGAAACAGCTAGAAGCTTTGGAAAAAATTCAACAATAGATACGATTGCTACATTAGCTTCCTTTGGTTTTTTCTTATACTTAATTAATTATTCATCTAAACCTAAGTACATAATTGATAGAGATTTAAATCCAAAAACTGCATTTGGAGAGTGGCTTAGCTCGATTATATTTGCTGTAATTTTAGCAACTTTAGTTCATACATATTTCATCCAACCATTTATTGTACCAACTGGATCATTGGAGAAATCTATTTTAATTGGTGATTTTCTTTTTGTTAGTAAGTTTCATTACGGAGCTAGAGCTCCACAAACAGCAGTATCGTTTCCAATGGTTCATGACACTATAATTGGTACTGGAATTAGATCATATTTAAATAAACCTCAAATACCATATTTTAGATTACCTGGGTTTCAAAAAATTAAAAGAAATGAGATAGTGTCGTTCAGCTGGCCTGCAGATACAGTAAGAAAATTTTTTGTTCGTGAAAAAGGAGTCAAAAAACCAATTGATAAAAAATCAAATTATGTAAAAAGATGTGTAGGAATTCCATCTGATACTCTTGAAATAATAAATGGAATAATACATATAAACGGTGAAGAAAGTATTATGCCATATAGAGCTAAACCAATATTCAAATACAGTGCATATAATTCTAAAGGAGTATCAGCATCAAACTTAATAAAGTTGGGAGTTTCTGATATTCAAAGAAAATTTAAAATTCAGGACATAAATCAATACAAATTTCAACAAATAAGACCGTATTTATTACAGGTTATAGACAACAGTCCTGATAATTTCATAGTACTAACTAAATCAAAAGGAATTCCATATGATGTTAGGCTTAATTCAAGAATTTCAATGACCGAAATTACTGACAAAAGAAGTGATCTTTTTCTTACTAAAAAGCAAGTAGATTTAATATCAAAATCTAAATTATTAGATAGTTTAAAAAGAACTTTCAATGAAATAAAATCTTACAATACATCATTTTTTCCAAACGATGTAAGATTTAACTGGAATGAAGATAATTTTGGACCAATAATAATCCCAGCAAAAAACAAAACTGTTGAATTAAATAAAAACAACCTCCCTATCTATAAAAAAATTATTAGAGAGTATGAAAAAAACGAATTAATACTTGACCAAAACGGAATAATTAGTATTAATAATATCGAGACTAATAACTACACTTTTAAACAAGATTATTACTGGATGATGGGAGATAATAGATATAGATCTGAAGACAGTAGAAGTTGGGGGTTTGTACCTGAGGACCACATAGTTGGAAAACCAGTATTTATTTGGTTTAGTATTGAAGGTATAAATGATGGATTTAAAAATTGGAAAGTTCGTTGGGATAGAGTTTTTACTACAATAAATCTTGAGGGTGAACCAAAATCATATAGGTGGTATTTTTTATTTGGTGTCTTAATTGTTTTAATCTATTCCGAAATAAAAAAAAGAAGAAAATAATGAAATCGCAATGGTTCAAAAAATAATGGTTCCACCCTATTTTGGCCCAATTTCATGTTGGAAACAAATAATCAATTCCACTATTTTATGGGACGTCCATCAAAATTATATTAAACAAACTTACAGAAATAGAACATTTATTCACTCAGCAAATGGGCTTCAAAAATTAACCGTTCCTGTAAAACATTCTAAAATTAAGTTTTCAATGCTCGAAGCTAAAATTGATAATACAATTGCATGGCAAAAAAATCATTGGAGATCAATACAATCAGCTTACAGTTCGTCTCCTTTTTTTGAATTTTATAAAGATTCTTTAGAGAAAATATATCTAAAAAAGTATACCGACCTCACAAAATTCAATTTTGATATTATTAATTTAATTTTTGAGTGGATAGAAATTGAAATAAAATCGGAGTTATCAAAAGGCTATAATATTTGGTACGAAAACAGTTTAGATTTAAGAAAAAATATAGAAAACAAAAGATATACTAGTTCAGAAAATATAAGATATAGACAAGTTTTTTCAAATAAAAATGGTTTTTTAAATGATTTAAGTATTATGGACTTAATATTTAATGAGGGGCCTAATAGTATAAGTTATTTAAAATAAAAAAAGCAGGCCATAAGCCGGATTCTGTCTTGTCTTATCATTTATCTAGACAAAATATTACTATTTTGTTCAAACCGCCCACCCTCCAACATTGAGCGAGCAGCTCTCAAGCGTTGGTATACGTGACGTTTCACCTTATAGAGTTTACCTGGTTTCACTACAGCCTAACTGTACATACTTTCTGTTGCACTTGTCCTCTATTATAAATAGTGACGGGTGTTACCCGCTATAATGCTCTTTGGTGTCCGGACTTTCCTCTTTTACAAATAAAAGCGATAAGAAGGCCTGCTTACAGCAAAAGTAGATTAAAATTATGTTGATAAAAAAAAATTATTAAAGTTTTAAAAATTATAATATTATTAGTGTATTTATATATTTGTATAGATGGAAAATTACGTTGTATCAGCTTTAAAATATAGACCTAATACTTTCGAAACCGTTGTGGGTCAAAAGTCTATAACTAAAACTCTTGAAAATGCTATTCAAAACAATCAGCTTCCGCAGGCAATGTTGTTCTGTGGACCAAGAGGAGTTGGTAAAACTACTTGTGCAAGGATACTCGCTAAACAAATTAACGACGATAATAAATCCAGTGATTTTTCATACAATATATTTGAATTAGATGCAGCATCAAACAATGGAGTGGATGACATTAGGAATTTAATAGATCAAGTAAGAATACCTCCGCAAACTGGAAATTATAAGGTTTATATCATTGATGAGGTTCACATGCTTTCAGGACAAGCTTTTAATGCTTTTTTAAAAACATTAGAGGAACCTCCTAAATATGCAATATTCATATTAGCAACAACTGAAAAACACAAAGTCATACCAACTATTTTATCACGTTGTCAAATTTATGATTTTAAAAAAATTAGTGTTACAGATATTAAAAGTCATTTAGAAAAAATTGCAAAAAAAGAAAATATTTCATTTGATGATGAATCTCTTTTTTTAGTTGCAAATAAAAGTGATGGTGCTTTAAGAGATGCTCTATCAATTTTTGACAGATTAGTAAATTTTACAAATGGAAATATCACTAAAGAATTAGCTTATAAAAATTTAAATATTTTAGATCACGATGTCTATTTTGAAACATTTGAATTAATTATTAAAAATGACATTACTAATTGTCTATTGTTGTTCAACAAAGTAATTGAACAAGGTTTTAATGGTCAACATTTCATTGATGGGTTATGCCTTCACTTTAGAGATTTATTAATATCTAAAAACAGCGCGAGCCAAGTTCTTCTAGAACAAAATGAAAATTTAAAAACTAAATATATTGATCAAGCTAAAATTAAAGATTCAAGTTTTATATTAAATGCAATTAATTTGACTGAGGATTGTAGCTACAGATACAAAAACAGTAAAAATCAACGGCTTTTAACTGAAATCTGCTTAATGAAACTATGTTCAATTGAAAGTATTGAATTAAAAAAAAAAATAAAAATCTTAACTAAAGAAGAAATTTATAAAAAGAAAACAAAGGAATCCAATAAAGTCAAAATTGAAGAAATTAAGAAAGTAGAGAAAGTAGAGAAAGTAGAGAAAGTAGAGAAAGTAGAGAAAGTAGAGAAAAAAAACATATCAGGATTATCAATTTCAAGTTTACGAGCAAAAAAAGATATCGAAAACTTAAATATTGCAAAACAAAAAACAACAACTCTTTCCAAAAATTTTGATTCAAATTTCAATCAAGTTACACTAAACAAATCTTGGAATAAATTTCATGAAAAATTATTAACTAAAGGAAGAAAAAACTTAGCTAGTATCCTTGCTATAGCAGAGCCTGAAGTTCTTGAAAATAATGAAATCACATACACTCTTACTAATGAAACCAATAAAATTGAACTGGAGAGAAATAAAATTGAGCTTTTAAGTTTTTTAAAAAATGAATTAAGAAATAGCAACATCAAACTTCATATAAAAGTAAATAGATTAAAAGAAAAAACTTTTATTTACTCCCCTCTTGAGAAATATGAAAAACTAAAAAAAATTAATCCAAGAATTGAAAATTTAAGAAAAGAATTTAAACTTAATCTATAATTCATTTATTAATTCGTGAACCATTCCATCAGCAAGGCCAATTTTTGGAACAGTAATCTCTTTTACATCTAATTTATTTAAAACAAATTGGTATATTTTCCCTGCTGGCACTATAACATCTACTCTGTCAGGATTTAGTTTTAATGTTACCATTTTATTAAAAAAAGACATTTTTTCTAAATCATTAATAGTTGAATCAATTAATTTAATTGAAAGTGGTTTACCAATTTTATTTCCAGAAAGTTTAAATATTTTATTAATATTTCCACCTAAAGCGACTACTTCAATATTTTTTTTATTAGATAAATTATTTAAAATCCAATTTTCAAATTTATCCCAAGTGGATTTATTTACTAAATTATTTATCAATCTAACTCCACCAATCTTAAAAGACTTAGAGTTTATTATCTTATTATTATTAATTAACGTAAGCTCAGTACTGCCACCACCTACATCAATAAAACAAAAAGTTTTAGATTTAGTTGAGAATGATGGATTATTAGTAATTAATTTGGCTTCTTTTTGGCCACTAATTATTTCAATTTTAATATTACATTTTTTTTCAACTAAATCAATTATTTTTTTGCCATTGGACGAACTTCTTAAAGCTGATGTTGCATAGGCCAAATATTTATTAACATCATGCACTTTCATTAAAAGCTTAAAAGATTTCATTGAATCTAATAACCTTTGAATATTTTTTTTGGAAATTTTTCCATTTTTGAAGGCATCTTGACCCAATCTAATCGGTACCCTTACCAATGAATTTTTTGTAGAAAAGTGCTCTGAATTATTAATATAAATATTAGAGATTAAAAGTCTAATAGCATTAGAACCTATATCAATTGTAGCATATTTAATTACTTTGTTAAAGTCCTTCAATTTTATTTAAATAATAATTATACATTTTTTCTTGAGAGTTGAAACGTTTTTTATTAGTAATTCTGGATTTAGAATTATTATTTATAAGTCTAGCTTTTATATTATCACTCCAATAAATATTAAAAATATCTATAATTTCTTTTTTTAAATCTTCTTGTAAAATGGGACAAGTGACTTCAACTCTGTTGTCAAGGTTTCTTGTCATCCAATCTGCAGATGAAATAAAAACTTTATTATTTTCATTATTACTAAAAATCATGAATCTAGTGTGCTCTAAAAATCTATCGACTATACTTATAACTTCTATGTTTTCACTCATATTTTTATGACCGGGTATAAGACAACATATTCCTCTTACTATCATTTGTATTTTTACTCCTGCCCTACTAGCATCGTATAAGGCACGAATTAAACTATGACTCGTTATATTATTAATCTTAATTTTAATCCAGGATTCTTTACCGTTTTTAGCATTTATAATTTCATTATTAATAAGTTTTTTAATCTTAGTTTCAGTATTGATTGGCGATACAAATAAGTTTTTAAAAACATACTTTTTATAATTTGCATTGAAAAAGTTAAAAACATTTGAAACTTCTTCTAAAATCTTATCATTTGAAGTAAATAAAGTTAAATCAGTATAAACCTTTGCTGTAGATTCATTAAAGTTTCCAGTACTAATGAAGCCATATTTTTTTAAATTACCGTTTTCTAACCTTTCAATAAGACAAATTTTACTATGTACTTTTAAATTAGGAGAACCAAAAATTAATTTAATTCCTTGTGATTGCATTTCTTTAGCATATCTAATATTTGCTGATTCATCAAACCTTGCTTGAAGTTCGATTTGAACAACTACTTTTTTACCATTTCTAGCAGCATTAATTAAGGCACTGGCAACCTTAGATAATTTTGATAACCTATAAATTGTAATTGAAATCTTTTTGACTTTTGGATCAATTGAAGATTTCATTAAAAAACTAATTAAATAAGTGAATTTATGATAAGGAGTGTGTATCATAAAATCTTTTTCCTTTAATCGATCAAAAGTATTATCACTATGACTAAATCCTTTTACATTTAATGGAATCAAAGGTTTATATACTAAGGAATTATTAAGGTTAGGAAAGTCCATATAATCTCTTCTGTTATGGTATTTGCCTCCAGGGATAATACTATCTGTTTCATTGTTGATACCCATTTTGTTCAATAAAAAGTTCAAGGTTTCTAACTTAATTTCACTGTCATAAACAAAACGTACAGGATCAGCACTAGACCTTTCCTTAACACTTTGAGCAATTTTATCTAAATAACTTTTAGAGATATCATCATCAAAATCTAACTCAGCGTCTCTACTTGCTTTTACCATATTAGCATCAATAGATTTAGGATTAAATATTTTAAAAATATCTTTTAAATGAAACCTAATAATATCATCTATCATTATAATATTTTGCTCATTACTTTCTGAGGGTAATATTACAAATCTATCTAAGTTCCTAGGAAATCTGATTATAGCATTTTGAACTTCATCATTTTCTAATATAATTCTTATCAATAGAAAAGATAAATTTTCTTTAAATTTTGGAAATTTCTTATTCTTATTAAGAATAATTACATCAATTTCAGGACTTATAATTTCAAAAAAATAATTATTTATAAATTGCTTGTGATTAAATTTAACTTTTAATTCATCTACAAAGTAAATTTTATCTTTTTCTAAAAGCTTAATAATATTTTCTAGAGTTAAAAAACTCTTTTGTTGAAGATCGGTTGCCTTTAAAGTTATATCATTTAATAATTCTTTTGCTGTTTTACCTTTAAAAAGTTTTTTTCCACTATTTGTACTAACAGCTATACGTTTAACAGTAGCATACCTAACTCTATAAAATTCATCTAAATTATTTGAAAAAATACCTAAAAATCTAATTCTTTCAATCAAAGGAACTGTAATGTCGTTAGCTTCTTCCAAAACTCTTTCATTGAATTCAAGCCAGCTAATTTCTCTGTTAATAAATAGATTTTTTGAAGTGATCATTTAAAATTTTTAGGAAAATAATAATTACATTTTCCGGAATTAATATTCTCCCACAAAGATACATCAAATTCAAAAATTAAAATACCACAAGTAGGAACCAGTAAGCCCTGTATATTTGAAAATTTTGATAATATATTGTTACAACTGTTGTTGTGTGTAAAAATCATAACTGAGTGAAGTGAATTATTTAAATTTTTAATAAATATTTCAACATTTTTTCCAATAAAATCATAAAGTGTAGAATCTATATTATAGTCAATTTTATTAACTGAGTTAATGTTTTTAATGAAAATTTGTGCTGTCTGTTTAGTTCTTAAAGCTGGACTACAAAAAATACAATCTACATTAATGTTTAATTTATTGTAAACTCCTGACATAATTTGAGCATCAGAGTATCCTCTATTAGAAAGTGGACGATTTAAGTCTGATAGGCTATTTTCCCAAGAAGATTTTGCATGTCTAATTAAAATAAGTCTTTTCAAGGTGACAGTCTCTTGTTAACCCAGTTATTATTTTCATTAAAAAAAATAATTCTATCGTGTAATCGATTATCTCGACCTTGCCAGAACTCTATAGAACTTGGAACAACATTAAAGCCACCCCAATTTTTGGGCTTTATTAATTTTTTATTATTTAATAAAAAATTATTTAATTTTTCATCAATATAATTTCTTGAGGGAATAACTTCACTTTGATTAGAAACAATAGCCCCAACTCTACTACTTTCAGGTCTAGAATTGAAATAATCAATAGAATCATTTTCACTAATTTTACGAGCTATACCTTGAATAATAACTTGCCTCTCCATTGAAGGCCAGTAAAACGATAAACACACGTTTGAATTAACTGAAATATTTTTACCTTTTCTACTGTTATAATTAGTAAAGAAAACAAAACCTGACTCAGAAAATTTTTTTAATAATACGATTCTAGTTATAGGTGAAAAATCAGAACTCACAGTTGATAATGACATTGCATTAGATTCAATTTCAGTTCCAAATTTTTCAATCTCATCAAACCATTTAGAAAACAAAACAAAAGGATTATCAGGTAAATCAATTTCATTTAATTCTCCTTTAAGATACTTGTCTCTATATCCACTTAAATCTTTTGACATATTCTAAATTAATGTTTATTATTAAAAAACAAAACTCTTATTCTCAATTGCTAATTCACAGTTATCAAAAATAGTTTTAGCCTCATCTAGAAACAAATCTAAATCATTATATCTAGATGAAAAATGGCCTATGATAAGTTTTTTGACATTTGAATTCTTAGCTATAGTTGCAGCTTGCTCTGCCGTAGAATGAAATGTTTTGACAGCAAAATTTTCATCTTTTTTTAGAAATGTAGACTCATGATATAATAAATCACATCCTCTAATTTGTTCTGTAATTTTTAAATCAAAAAGAGTGTCACTACAAAATGCGTAAACAATGTCTGGGCTTAAAGGCTCTACTAACTTGATGTTTTTTATAACTTCTCCTTTTTCATTTACTCCATCATTTCCTAATTTAATACCCGAAAATTGAGTTTTATCAATTCCTAAATCAATAGCTTTATTCACAATTAATTTATGACTAGTTGTTTTTTTTCTAAATAAAAAACCATTTGTGTAAATTCCATGATAAAGTGGAATTGTTGTTACAGTAAAATTATTTTTATTAAGTATAATCTCTGGTTTTATACTATTTAGTTCTGTGAAATTTAATTTATAATTAGTCCAAGTTTTACCAACTTTCATCAAGGACGTAATTAATTCCTTAATCCCCTTAGGACCAAAAATGTTTAAAGGTTTTTCTCTTCCCAATAAGTTAAAAGTTAAAATTAGACCCGGAAGTCCAAAATAATGATCTCCATGTAAATGGGAAATAAAAATATCTTCTATTGAATTGAACTTAATTTTATTTTTTCTTAACTGAAGTTGAGTTCCTTCACCACAATCAATAAGAAATGATTTTCCGTTATGTTCTAAAACTTGAGAAGTTGTAAAACCTTTGAAAGATGGATAAGCCGAAAAACTACCAAGTATTGTTAATTTCATAACAATTCTAAATCTCTTTCAATCTCTTCAATCTCAATTATATCTATTGCTTCTTGTAAAGATGGAACAATATCTACACTAAAATTATAATACTCAGATTTAAAATCTGAACTAATTATAACAAAAGATTTTTTGTTTTTTTTAGATTTTTTAAATAAGTTATTTAAATCTTTAAAAAAATCTTTAAAATCTAATTCATTAAAATCAATTATTATATTTTTTTTTTGGACATTATTTTTAATTTCAACTAAAATTTTTAGATAATTATTTACACTATTTACTTCAAATAATAATGTGTTTTTTGATTTAGATAAATTCATGTTATTTAAGCTTTGCAGCCAATAAGTACATAACTGCCATACGAATAGCTACCCCATTTTCTACTTGATCTAAAATTATTGCTTGATCAGAATCAGCAACTTCACTTGTGATTTCAACTCCTCTATTAATTGGACCAGGATGCATTACCACAATTTCTTTATTAATAGAATTTAATAACGGCATTGTTAGACCATATTGTTGAACATATTCTCTAATGGAGGGAAAATAGGATTCAGACATTCTCTCATTTTGAATCCTTAACATATTAACAGCATCAGAATTTTTTAAAGCTTTTCTAAAATCAGTTTCAACTCTAACGTTTAGTGATTCAATGCTTTTTGGAATTAGAGATTTTGGTCCACAAACAGTAACATTGGCTCCAAGTTTTTGATAGGCAAAAATATTGGATAAAGCCACCCTTGAATGCATGATGTCTCCAACAATAAGTATGTTTTTGTTTTTTATGTCACCAATTCTTTCAATTAACGAATATGCATCTAATAACGCTTGTGTAGGATGTTCATGAGTTCCGTCACCCGCATTAATTATACAGGAATTAACATTCTTTGATAGAAAAACACTTGCGCCAGGACTAGGATGACGCATGACTATCATATCAACTTTCATGGAAAGAATATTATTAACTGTATCAATTAAAGTTTCTCCTTTTGAAATTGAAGATCCAGAGGATGAAAAATTAACTACATCTGCTGATAATCTTTTTTGAGCTAGTTCGAAAGAAAGTTTAGTTCTTGTACTATTTTCAAAAAATAAGTTTGCTATTGTTACGTCTCTAAGTGAGGGGACTTTTTTTATTTTTCTATTAATTACTTCTTTAAAATTATCTGACGTTTTGAAAATTAAATTTAAATCGTCTTTATTTAAATATTTTATTCCCAATAAATTATCTACGCTTAAACTACTCATTTTTTATTTTTATATAAATAAACCGAATCTTCTAAATCATTTTCTTCCCAATGAACAATTACTTTTTCATTTAACCTAGAATCAACTTGAGTTCCGCAATAATCAGGTTGTATAGGTAACTCTCTAGAAAATCTTCTATCAATCAAAGTCAATAATTGAATTTCTGTAGGCCTTCCAAATGACTGTATAGCATTTAAAGCAGCTCTAATGCTCCTGCCTGTAAATAAAACATCATCAACTAATACAACTGTTTTATTTTCAACAGTAAAATTAATTTCTGTAGCACTCGCTTTTAATACTTTTTCGGTTCTTCTAAAATCATCTCTAAAAAAAGTTATATCTAAATAACCAATTTTAAGATTATTATTTTTCTCGTGTTTATTAATAAGTTTATAAATTCTTTTTCCTAAAATAGCACCTCTTGGCTGAATTGCTACTATCACAGTATTATCAAATGTATTGTGATCTTCAATTAACTGAAAAGACAACCTATTAAGTATGGTTGATATTTCATTAGCGTTGAGTATTTTTTTTGGATTCATAACGCTTTTATTCTAACCAAAATTAGTGTTTTTTTTTAACTAAGTAATTTTTGAACTTTAAATTAAATTAGAGTTCTGATCAAAAAGATTAATTCATTTTTAGTTTTTCAGCAATTTTCTTGTAAGTACCATCATTTAATTTAGATCTAATTTTAGAAAATGCAGAAAGAGTTTCATTTACGTCATCTATATTATGAGAAGTTGTAGGTATTAATCTTAAAAGTATGAACCCCTTTGGTATAACAGGATAAACGACAATAGAACAAAAAATAAAATATTTTTCTCTAAGTTCTTTAACCATAACGAAAGCTTCATGAATATCTCCTTTTAAAAAAACAGGAGTTACACAACTTTGAGTTTTTCCTAAATCAAAATTTTGCTTTTTTAAGCCACTTTGAAGAGCTCTAACATTATCCCATAACTTTGACCTTAGTTCAGGTCTGGTTTTTAACATTTCAAGTCTTTTTAGAATTCCAGCTACAAGCTGCATCTGTAAAGATTTTGCAAACACCTGAGATCTCATATTATATTTTAAATAATCGATGATCATTTTATCCGCAGCGATAAACGCACCTGTACTGGCCATTGACTTTGCAAAAGTTGCAAAATAAACATCTATTTGGTCTTGAACTCCTTGTTCTTCTCCAGCTCCAGCTCCAGTTTCACCTAAAGTTCCAAATCCATGTGCATCATCAACTAATAATCTGAACTTATATTTACTTTTTAAAGCGGAAATCTCTTTTATTTTACCTTGTTCTCCTCTCATTCCAAAAACACCCTCAGAAATAACTAAAATTCCTCCACCCGTTTTCTCTGCGATTTTTGTAGCTCTTTCTAAATTAGTAACTAAACTATCAATATCGTTATGTTGGAAAGTAAATCTTTTTCCAATGTGAAGTCTAACACCATCAACAATACAAGCATGACAATCTATATCGTAGACAATTACATCATTTTTAGAAACTAATGAATCTACTGTTGATAAAATACCTTGATATCCAAAATTAAGTACATACGCCTTCTCTTTATTAACAAAATCTGCTAATTCGTTTTCTAGTTTTTCATGTAAATGAGTATGTCCAGACATTAGTCTAGCTCCCATTGGATAAGCTGATCCATATTGTTTTGCAGCTTGAGCATCAAATTCTCTAATTTCAGGATGATTAGCAAGTCCTAAATAGTCATTAACACTCCAAGTGATAACTTTTTTACCATTAAAACCCATCCTATTACTAATTGGACCTTCTAACTTAGGAAAAGCAAAATAACCCTCAGCCACTTTAGCATATTGACCTAAAGGTCCTTTGTTTGAAACAATTTTGTCAAATAAATCATTCATTTTTACAGTAAATAATTACTGCAAAAATAACATTTATTTTATGTATTCAATAGGTTTTTCTAATGGAGTTTTTTCAGAGTCGAAAAATCCTTGATCAGACATCCATTTATCGCTATAAATTTTACTCATGTATCTAGACCCGTGATCACAAAAAATCATAACTACAACGCTTTCTTTATCAAAAACATTATTTTTTGAAAGCTGTTTTACAGCCTGCATAGCAGCTCCAGATGTATATCCTACAAACATGCCCTCTTTTAATGCGATTTCTCTTGATGAATGAGCACTTTGTTCATCATTGACTTTTTCAAAAAAATCAATTATATCAAAATCAGTGGCTGTAGGAATTAGATTTTTACCTAAACCTTCGATTCTATATGGATATATCTCATCCTCATCAAAAACTTTAGTTTCATGATATTTTTTTAAAACTGAACCGTATGCATCAACTCCAATTATTTTAATATCTGGGTTTTTTGATTTCAAATATTGTCCAATTCCTGAAATTGTTCCTCCAGTACCACTGCTTGCAACTAAATGAGTTATTTTTCCGTTAGTTTGATTCCATATTTCTGGCCCTGTTGAATTAAAGTGAGCTTCGGTGTTTAATTTATTAAAATATTGATTGATGTAAAAAGAACCTTTAATTTCTTCATGTAATCTTTTAGCGACTTGATAATAAGATCTTTTGTCATCAGCACTAACATGAGCTGGACAAACATAAACTTTAGCTCCCATAGACTTTAGCATATCTATTTTATCGGGTGAGGACTTTGAAGATACAGCTAAAATACAATTGTATCCTTTTATCATACTAACCATAGATAAACTAAAACCTGTATTACCAGAGGTTGTTTCAATTATTGTAGCACCTGGCTTTAACAAACCTTTTTTTTCTGCTGTTTCTATTATATGGAGAGCTATTCTATCTTTATTGGAGTGACCTGGATTAAACGCTTCTACTTTGGCATAAAAATTTCCAGGAATATCTTCAACTATCTTATTTAATTTTACAAGAGGTGTATTACCAATTAATTCAAGAATATTATTATAGGCTAAAAAATTTTTACTCATAATCTAATACTGATAGAATATCAGAAAGCAAAATACTTAAAAAAAGTACTTAGAACCAAATTTTTACTAATTATAAATATTTTCTAAATCTAAAATAAATGCATATTCTTTAGCTAAATCTTTTATGGCTTCGAATCTACCTGAGGAACCTCCATGACCAGTTTCCATATTTGTATTTAAAAACAAATGATTGTCATCAAGTTTAAAATCTCTTAATTTAGCTACCCATTTAGCAGGTTCCCAATACTGAACTTGTGAATCATGTAGTCCAGTTGTTACTAGTAAATTAGGATAATTCATTTTTGAAACATTATCATAAGGCGAATAGGACAACATGTAGTCGTAATATTGTTTTTTATTAGGATTTCCCCATTCATCATATTCACTAGTTGTTAAAGGAATAGTTTCATCTAACATGGTGGTAATTACATCCACAAAAGGAACTGCAGCTATTACTCCATTGTACAGCTCAGGAGCAATATTAATGACTGTACCCATAAGTAATCCACCAGCCGATCCTCCATAAGCATAAGAGTGATCTGCTGAGGTATATCCTTGAGAAATTAAAAATTTTGTAGAATCAACAAAATCAAAAAAAGTATTTTTCTTATTTAAAAGTTTACCATTTTCATACCAATCTCTTCCTAAATACTCACTTCCTCTTACATGAGAAATAGCATATATAAAACCTCTATCCAACAAACTTAATCTACTAATTGAAAAAGATGGATCGATTGTATTACCATAAGATCCATAACCATAAAGTAAAAGTGGATTAGAGCCATCTTTTTTTATACCTTTTTTATAAATTAATGAAATTGGTATATTGTTGCCATCTCTTGATTTAGCCCAAATTCTCTCAGTAATATAATTGTTTTTATCAAAGTTTTTATCTAATACTTTGTGTTGTTTCAAAATATTTTTTTCTTTGGTAATCATATCAAATTCAACAACAGAATAAGGCTCATTTAGTGAATTGTAAGAATACCTAAGTTTATTAGAATCGAAATCTAAATTGGCAGTTGTATTAGAGCTGAATGTTTCGTTATCAAAATTTAAAAAATAATTTTCTGAATTATCCCATTTTTTAATATTTATTCTATTTAAACCATTAACTCTTTCGCTGACAACTAAATGATCCTTAAAGATATCTATACCTTCAATTAAAATGTTTTTTCTATGTTCAATAACATCTTCCCAATTATCACTGGAAGTATCATTGATTTTAGTTTTCATCAGCTTATAATTAAATGCATTGTCTTTGTTAGTTATAATGTAAAAATGGTCTTTATAATGGTTGATATTATACTCAACACCTCTTTTTCTTTTGCTAAAAAGTGTAAAATTATCATTAGGATTGTCAGCTGATAAAAATTGAAATTCAGATGTTAGTGTACTGTATGATGAAATAATAATATATTTTTTTGATTTTGATTTAGAAACGTTAGTATAAAAGGTTTCATCTTTTTCAAAATAAACTAATTCATCTTTTTGATAATTAGAATTTAAAATATGCTTAAATATTTTATCATTTCTTAACGTATTTACATCTCTATTAGTATAAAAAAGAGTTGAGTTATCATTAGCCCAAGAAAAACTTCCTGATGAATTTATTATTTTATCATTATAAATTTCTCCTGTCTCTAAATTTTTAAATTGAATTGTATATAATCTTCTAGAAACAGTATCAGTGCTAAATGCAACTATCTTGTTATCAGGACTAATTTGAAAATTTGACAAATTAAAATAATCATGTTTTTTAGCTAATTCGTTACAATCAAATAAAACTTCCTCTTTATTATTTAGAGAATCTTTATATCTAGTATATATGGGATAGCCTAGACCTTCTTTGTATTTAGTTTTATACCAATATCCATTTAAAAAATAAGGAACCGATTCGTCTTCCTCTTTTATTTTATTTTTAATCTCGTTGAATAATTTATCTTGTAAACCTTGTGTATGCGAAGTCATCTTCTCATAATAGTCATTCTCTCTCTCTAAATAATCAATAACTTCGGGATTATCTCTTTCCTTCAACCAATAATAATCGTCGATCCTAATATTGTTAAATTTTTTAAATGAAACTGGAGATTTTTCTGCTTTCGGGGGGATAATTGAGTTCTTCAAAGGAGGTTTAATTTCGTTGTTACAAGAAAAGACAAACATAATACTTACAAATAAAAAAAGTGAATTTTTAATCATATTTTAAATTTGAAGGTTTGTAATTATTTCAATAAATTTTTGATGCATTTCATTATTATAATCTTTGTGAGTAACAATCCTTAATTTATTATCTCCCATTGATATTAACTTAACACCAGATTTTAACATTTTATCTAAAAAAATATTTGAATCATAGTTTGATTTTAATTGAAAAATTAAAATATTTGTTTCAACTTCCTCCACTTTCTTTATATAATGTTTTTCTGAAAGTAATTTTTCAATTTCAAACGCTTTTAAATGATCTTCTTTTAATCTTTCAATATTATTATTTAAAGCATAAATTCCGCAGGCAGCTAAATACCCAGCTTGCCTCATCCCTCCGCCTAAGACCTTTCTTACTCTTATCGCTTTATTAATCAATTCACTTGATCCAATTAAAACAGACCCAACTGGGCATCCTAGGCCTTTGCTTAAACAAATTGAAATTGAATCAAATATGTTTCCATATTGAATTGGTTTAGTATTTGTTTTAACCATTGCATTCCAAATTCGAGCACCATCTAAGTGATAAAATAAGTTATGTTCTTTACAAGTTTGCTTGATTTTAATTAATTCATTAATATCCCAACAAGCTCCGCCTCCTTTATTTGTAGTGTTTTCAACGCATACTAAGGAGGTTTTTGGGCTGTGGTAAAAATCTGGTGGATTAATTGACTTTACTACTTGTTCATTTGTAAACATTCCTCTGTGTCCATCTATAAGTTTACAAGAAACGCCACTATTAAAACTTACACCACCACCTTCGTAGTTGTAAACATGTGCATATTTATCACATATTAATTGATCACCTGGATCGGTATGAATCTTTATAGCAGTCTGATTGGCCATAGTTCCTGAGGGAAAAAATAATGCTGATTCTTTTCCAAACATTTGGGCTAACATTTTTTCTAATTCATTTACAGTTGGATCTTCCTTAAAAACATCATCTCCTACATTAGAACTCATCATGAAATCTAACATGTTTTTACACGGCCTTGTAACTGTGTCACTAATTAAATTTATTTCCATACTATTTATAATTAAAATTACAAGATTCTGTTCCTATTGGAGATCCATCAGGAATTTTTTTTGAAAGTTTTCCTTTATATTTTTCTGGATTATTATTAAAATCATTAATTAGTAAATGGTAATCCTCATTGAAAGATTTAAAGTTATTATAGTGGTTATTTTTAATCAAATTTACTGATTTCATTGCACTGTTTTTAACTTGTAAGAATGCATTTTTGTCGATCGAAACTTTGAGTAAATATGTCAAGATATTTAAATTGATCATATGTTGAATTTCGTTCAAATATGTGCCTTTAAGTTTCTTTCCAAATGTAGATGATAACAAATCATTAAATAATTGATTTAAACCAAGCTTTGAAGTATCTATGGAACTTTGAACCTTAATTCTATTTAACCTTTCTACATTTAACAATAAATTTATTGAAAATTCACTAGCTGTTTGAGCTGCACTAAAAGGGTCAAAAGAAACACCAGTTCTTCCACTAAAAGATTCTCTATTACCTGGATAACCATAAGCTCTTGGCGGAAACAATTCTAAAATATTCTTAGGAATTGCTAAATGTTTAGCATTTAATGATTTTAAAACTGCATTTAAAGCATCCTTTTGAATTTCATATTCTAAATCCTTAACTATTAACTGATTGTCATCTCTTGTTGAATAATTATAATCCATTCCACCAATTAATTTAATAACAGCTTCAGTTTGATAACGATGCATAAAATACAATGGAACAAAAAGGTCTTCTAATTTTGAATAAGGCTCCCCTTTTTTAATATTAAATTTAGAAAAATTTGAAATTGCTTTTTTTCTAATATTAAAAAGATCATTCAAGTTATTAGTAACATTTTTTCCATTGTCCCAGAGATGAGCATTTACGTGAGAACCTGAACTTGACCTAGCGTCACTGTCTGTAATAAACCTTAATCCACTTTTATATGCATCATTGAGAATCTTATCAAGATGTAATTTTTTATCTTCTTCTTTGATTTCAGAGTAACTGTAAGCAACACTTACCTTGTCCCAATCTCCAATACCAACAGAATAAGCTTCAGAAAAATCAATTTTATTTTCATCAAGTTTTAATAACGGATGTGGATAATCCATAACTGAAGATCTTTCATTTGAACTAGAAGCAAAATTATGAGCAAAACCCAAGGTGTGACCAACTTCATGGGCACTTAATTGTCTTATTCTTGACAAAGCTAAATCTAACATTGGTTTATCATTCTGATTATCAAATTGAAATGGTTTATCCATTAATGATTGAGCAATTAAAAAATCTTGTCTTATTCTCAAACTACCTAAACTGACATGACCTTTAATTATTTCTCCAGTTCTTGGGTCAACAACACTAGATCCATAGCTCCATCCACGTGTTGACCTGTGAACCCATTGAATCATATTGTATCTGCAGTCCATTGGATCAGCTCCCTTAGGTAATATTTTAACTTGAAATGCATTTTTAAAACCTATATCCTCAAAAGCTTCATTCCACCATAGAGCTCCTTCAATTAATGCAGATCTTACGGGTTCTGGTGTTCCAGGATCTAAATAATAAATAATTGGTTTTTCTGGATCGCTATAATCCGAATCAATATTCTTTTTTTTCAATCTATGCCTGATGATGTTTCTTTTTAATATTGGTTTTTCAATTTCAGTAGCATAATCCATATATGATGTCATAATTGCACCACTACGTGGATCAAATTCTCTTGATGAATAATTTTCATCAGGAAGCTCAATAAAAGAGTGATGTTGTATTAAGCTAACTAATTTAGAATCTGGTGAAACACTTGAAATTAAATATCCACTCGGATTTCCTTTAAAAGTTAGTAATGCTTCAAATTCAACATTTTTTGGAAAGGCTTTAGTGTTTTTTAGTTCAATAGAACTCTTAGATATGTCAATTTTATAACTGCCTTGTTTTAAACTATTTAATCTATCCGAAACACCATGAGTATCTTGCATTAAAAATGGAGTTAAATCAATTTTATAAGAACCTGAATTTGACTCAATAATTTCAAATCCAAAAATTACTGAAAAAGCAAAAGCTTCTTCAACACTCTTTATCTCTAACTCATTATCTGTATATGCTCTGTATTTTAGATTTGGCTGTATCAGTAAAAGTTTATTTCCATATTTTTTAAACCTCACCAATCTTTCATTGCCTAATTGGCCACGATCTAAACCAATATCATTAGAACCAAGTCCAGTTGTTAACGAGTTGATGTATAAAAAATCGTAATTCAATTTATCTACATCTAGAAAAATCTTTCCTGACTTTTTATCATAATTAAAATTAAAAAACCCATTAAAATCAATATTATTATTAATATTTTCTTGTGATCTTAAAAAAAACATTGAGAAACATAAAAGAACAACTAAATACTTACTTTTCATAAAAATGATTTTATCTAATATAAAATTTATTGATTGAATTATGTCTATATAAAAATGTATTTTTGAAATGTAAAAATCATTAATTGATGATAACAATTGACCATATTAAAAATCTCCTTGAACGAACTAAATCGTTAAGGAGTTATCTTTGACATAGATTCTAAAAATATTGAAATCTCAAATAAGGAAGAAATTACATTTGATCCTGATTTTTGGAATGACTCAAAAAAAGCACAAATAGTAATGAAAGAATTACAATCTTTAAAACAATGGGTTAAAGATTATAAAAAAGCTGTTACGCTGTGTGAAGATTTAGAAGTTTTATTTGAATATTTCAAAGAAGATGAAGTTGAAGAAAAAGAACTAGAAAAACATTTCTTGAAGTGTAAAGAACATATCGAAAATATTGAATTTAAAAATATGCTTTCCAGTGAAGGAGATGAAATGAGTGCTGTAATCCAAATTACAGCTGGAGCTGGTGGAACAGAAAGTTGTGATTGGGCTCAAATGTTGATGAGAATGTATGTAATGTGGGCTGAAAAAAACAAATATAAAATTAAAGAATTAGATCTTCAACAAGGTGATGTTGCAGGGATTAAATCTGTTACGATTGAAATTGATGGAGGTTTTGGATTTGGATGGTTAAAAGGAGAAAACGGAGTGCATAGGTTAGTTAGAATATCACCTTTTGACAGTAATGCTAAAAGACATACTTCATTTGCCTCAGTTTATGTTTATCCTCTTGTAGATGATACTATTGAAATTAATATTAATCCATCTGAAATTTCTTGGGAAACGATGCGATCAAGTGGAGCTGGTGGTCAAAATGTAAATAAAGTAGAAACAGCCGTAAGGTTAAGACATGCTCCCTCAGGAATTGTAATCGAAAATTCTGAAACTAGATCTCAATTAGAAAATAAAGACAAAGCAATGAGATTACTTAAATCACAACTTTACGAAATTGAGTTGAAAGAAAAAATGAAAGAGAGAGAAAAAATAGAGTCGAATAAAATGAAAATTGAATGGGGATCTCAAATTAGAAACTATGTTCTTCACCCCTATAAATTGATAAAAGATGTGAGAACTGAACACGAAACAAATAATATAGACGAAGTATTAAATGGCGGATTAAATCCATTTTTAAAAGCTTTTTTAATGAGTAATTAATTATGTACAAATTATTACACAATCCTAGATGCAGAAAATCCAGAGAAGCTATGGAGTTTTTAAAATTTAAAAATTTAAATTTTGAGATTTTATTGTATATGAAAGATGGTTTAGAAACAAATCAGTTAAAAGAAATTATAGATAAATTAGATGTAAACCCAATAGATCTAGTTAGAAAACAAGAAAAAATATGGAAAGAAAATTATAAATCTAAAAAACTCTCCAATAATGAAATAATAGATCTTTTACATAAATATTCAAACTTGATTAAAAGACCCATTTTTATTTCAAACAATAAAGCTACAATTGCAATTCCACCAGAGGAAATAAATAAAATTATTTAAATTAAACTATTATATGTTTTCATTGTCATAAATAATATCTTAATTGGCAAGATGTTTGATTTAGTTTGTTTATGAAAAAAATTCTTTTGTTTTTTATATTGATTTCAAGTGCACTTTTACATGCACAAGAAAATAAATTTTTAATTACGGGAACAGTCAGTGATCCTGAAACTAATTCTCCTCTTGAATATTCAACAATTAGTGTTTTCAAAGCTAATAGCGAAGAAATTATAAATGGAGTAATAACGGATTATAATGGAGAATTTAGCATTGAAGTTAGTAAAGGTAATTATGATCTTAAATTTGAATATATTTCATTCAAAACAAAGTATTTGAGAAATATTAATATTGAAAATTCATTAAACTTAGGTTTAATTGAACTTTCAATTGATGAAAATATTTTAAATGAAGTAGAAGTTATTGGTGAAAAAACAGAAATTGAAATAAAATTAGATAAAACTGTTTACAATATCGGGAAAGACTTGACTTTAAAAGGAAGTAGCGTTAGTGACGTTTTAGATAACCTTCCGTCTGTAGAGGTTGATATTGAAGGTAATGTATCATTAAGAGGCAATGAAAGTGTGAGGATTTTAATAAACGGCAAACCATCCGGTTTAGTTGGAATAAGCAGTAATGAAGCATTAAAGCAATTTCCCTCTGAAAGTGTTGAAAAAGTTGAAGTAATCACTTCTCCATCAGCTAGATATAATGCTGAAGGAACTGCAGGAATTATTAATATAATATTAAGAAAAAGTAAATTAACTGGATTCAATGGGTCTCTATCACTCAATAGTGGATATCCAGAAAGATATGGCGTTTCCGCTAATTTAAATTATAGAACAAAAAAATTTAATTTTTTTAACAATATTGGTTATAATACAAGAATTAGTAAAGGAAGTTTTGTAAATGAAACAGAATACTATACAGATCAAGCAATTAATAATTTTTTAAATGAAGATGGTGTTAGAGACTCAGAAAGAAATTCAAATTATTTAAATACTGGAATTGAATATTTTATTTCTGACAAAACTAGTGTAGTTGGCTCATACGTATCAAGAAAAAGTGACGGTTTTACAAATAACACTAACAATGTAAATCAAAATTTTAATGCTATATCAAAATTTTCTGAAAGGTTAGAGAAAGAAACAGAAATTGATGACACAAATGAATTCTCAGTTAATCTAACCCATGATTTTAACAAAGAAGGACATGTGTTAACCATGGACTATCAAAAAGAAAAATCTTCAGAAAATGAAAATGGTTTTATTTCAAATTCTCAATTAAAGCCAATATTAACCAAGTATTTGAGTGAAAAGGTCAATACAGATGAAATTCAAGAAAGTGAACTTTTTAAAATAGATTATGTATTACCAATTAAAAAAGATGGGCAATTTGAACTTGGATTTAGAAGAAGTAATCAATATCAAGATATTGATTACTTGGCAGAAAATGAGGACTTAAATGGTAATTTTATTAATGATTTAAATCTCAGTAACACTCTTCTATATAACGAAAAGGTTAATGCTTTTTACACGCAATATGGAAACAAAAATAATAAGTTTTCTTTCCTGTTGGGTTTAAGATACGAAGAATCTAAAACTACTGTAAAACAATTAGCTAACAACACTAATAATGCAAAAAATTATAATGATTTTTTTCCTACTTTAAATTTATCTTATCAAGTTAAGGAAAACGAAACTATAACTTTTGGATACAATCGAAGAATTAGAAGAGCTAGATCATATTTTATTAATCCATTCCCATCCAAATCGAGTGCAACTAATGTTTTTCAAGGTAATCCAAATATAGATCCTACTTATTCTAATGGAATAGATTTAGGATATTTAAAGAGATATGAAAAACTAACTTTGAATGGATCTATTTATTACAGAAAAGAAACCGGAGTTTTTACTTTTATTAGTGAAAATACTGGAGATTTTGTTCTTGTAAATGAAATATTGGTTCCTGTTTTAAGAAGAACTCCAATTAACTTAGCTAGCAACAAACAAATAGGCCTAGAACTAAATGCAAATTTCACTCAATCTAAAAATTGGAGATTAAATGGGAGTTTAAACTTTTATGAATCAGAAACATTAGGTGAATACATGGGGATTGTTTATGACTCTAAAAATTTAACATGGTCTGGTAGACTAAGTAATAATTTAAAGTTATTTTCTAGTGTAGACTGGCAAACTAGCTTTAGGTACAGAGCTCCTCAAAAGACCGCAGTTTCTGAAAGAAAAGCTTCTATATACAGTAATACTGCATTTAGTAAAGATCTATCAAAAGATAAAATAACATTAACATTTAAGGTTAATGATATATTTGAAACTGGAAAATGGAGAATAGAATCTTTTAATGAAAATTACAGAAGTTATAGTGAAAGTAATTGGAGGGGAGGAAGAACCTTAGAATTAAACTTAATTTATCGCTTTAATCAAAAGAAAAAGCAAAATAGAAATTCGGGTGATTATAACGATTATAGTGAAGGCGGTTTTGGAGCTTAATTTATTTTTTTACTTTATTTCTTAACTCATTTATCTTTTCTAACAAAGCTCCTCCTACCCAGTAGGGAACAATAAACGTTAACAAAAGTATTAACAACCAAAACCCCATTGTTAAAACTGAAAGAAAGAGTATAAAACCTAAATATTGATCAAATTCAAACATATCTATATATTGATTTTACAAATATAAATTAAAGTAACGATCTTGAAAAATAAATGTTAACAAATGATCATAAAAAATATATCCAGCAATTATATTAAATTTGTACTATAATATCAATTATGGAATTTAGAATTGAAAAAGATACTATCGGAGAAGTAAAAGTGCCAAAAAACGTATTGTGGGGGCCACAAACCCAGAGATCAATAAATAATTTCAAAATAGGAAAATCAGGTTCTATGCCTATTGAAATTATTCATGCTTTTGCTATTTTAAAAAAAGCTGCTGCTTTTACAAATTTTGATTTAGGAGTTTTAACTAAATCAAAAAAAGAACTAATAAGTAGAGTATGTGATGAAATTATTAACGGAGATCATGATAATCAATTTCCTTTAGTAATTTGGCAAACCGGTTCCGGTACTCAAACAAACATGAATATAAATGAAGTGATTTCTAATAGAGCTCATCAAATTGAAGGCAAAATTATAGGTGAAGGAGAAAAGACATTAGCTCCAAATGATGATGTTAACATGTCCCAATCTTCAAATGACACATTTCCTACTGCAATGCACATTGCTACTTATAAAAAAATAGTTTCTAACACAATCCCTAATCTCAAGATTTTTAAATCTACTTTGTTAGAAAAATCTAAAGAATTTAAAAATGTTGTAAAAATTGGAAGAACACACCTAATGGATGCTACTCCAATTACCTTAGGTCAAGAATTTTCTGGATATCATTCTCAAATAGAACACGGTTTAGAATCTTTAAATAATTCATTAAATCATTTATCAGAGCTCGCTTTAGGAGCAACAGCAGTTGGAACTGGCATAAACTCACCTGATGGGTACGATATCTTATCTGCAAAATACATATCAAAATTTACTGGAATAAATTTTATTTCAGCCAAAAATAAATTTGAATCTATCGCATCTCATGATGCACTTGTTGAATCTCACGGTGCTTTAAAATTAATTGCTAATTCATTAAATAAAATTGCTAATGACATTAGATTTATGGCAAGTGGACCAAGATCAGGTATTGGAGAAATAATAATTCCAGCTAACGAACCTGGTAGCTCAATTATGCCAGGTAAAGTAAATCCTACACAATGTGAAGCTTTATCAATGGTATGTGCCCAAGTTATAGGAAATGATGTTACTGTAACATTAGGGGGGATGCAGGGTCATTACGAACTTAACGTCTATAAGCCCGTAATTGTTTCTAACGTACTAGAATCATTAACTCTAATTTCTGATAGCGTTATAAGTTTTAATGACAATTGTTTAGTAGGAATTAAAGCAAACACAAAAAGAATTAAAGAGCTACTAAATAATTCGCTAATGTTAGTTACGGCTTTAAATAGTAAAATTGGGTATTACAAATCGGCAGAAATTGCAAATATTGCTCATGAAAATGGAATAACTTTAAAAGAAGCTGCTCTGAAAACAGGTTATTTATCTGAAAAAGAGTTTGATAAATGGGTTAAACCAGAGAATATGATTGGAAGAAAATAAAATGAGTTTACGATATTTAAACTCTACCCTTAAGAGCGTTAAATGCCCATCCAATAGATATAAAACCAACTCCAGCTACGCTGAACCCAATAGCGTATTCAGTATATTTTAAAACACCTAAAAGAACTAAAGCAATTCCTAAAACTGTTAAAATGAAGGATGCAATTCCAAAAATTCCATTTTTATTTAAGGCCATAATAATATTAAAAGTTGTTAATTACAATATCTTAATAAATACATCAACTAAATGTTAAAAAATACCTAAAAATTTAACTTATTTTTCCAAGAAGTTTTTCTTTCCAATTAGTCCATTGATATTTCTTTGAAAAGTAAATCAATAATAGGGGGTAAATGACCCCTAAAGAGAAAAATGTTTGATTTATAACATCAGGTTCTCCAATATATTTAAAAACTGAACTGGTTTGAAATACTGTCCAATCGGCTGTAACTAGTAATGCTATTAAAAGGTTATTTCCAGCATGAAAACCTAATGCAAGTTCCATCCCTTCGTCCATTAATGTAATAATACCCAAAAATAATCCTGTTACTATGTAGTGAATTATAATTATGTTACCGATTTTATCAATTTCAGGATTAGATAAATGTAGTAAGCCAAAACTTAGAGAAGTAAAAATTAAAGGAAACCATCTGTTTTTAACAAAAACTCCTAAACCTTGCATTATATATCCTCTAAACACATATTCTTCTAAACTTGTTTGAATAGGAATAAATATTATTGCTATAAGAAATAAAATAACAAAATCATTTAAATTAAACTGAAAAACGTATTCGTCTGGATTTAAATAAATTGAAAAAAGAAGGTTTAAAAGAATTATTGCAGATATGGATATAAAAGCTGTAAAAACTCGTTTAAAATCAGTAGATTCTCTGCTGGTTGTAACAGATTTCAAGGATTGATTGTGAAGAAATTTAATAACAATTAAAAAACCAATAAAACCAACAACAAAGGATAATAATAAATAAAAAAAAGTAAGGTTATTATTCTCTAATACTGTCATCATGTTTGATGGATTAAGTTTAGCAGCACCCTCAAGACCTACTTTTTGAAAAATTGCTACAATTAAAGGAATTGAACCTAGTTGAGTGAAAATAAAAATAATCAATACTCCCAAACCGTATCTCCATAGATTATTTTTAACTTTTAATGCGTTTTTGATAAACATAAATTACTTTTTTTTATTTAAAACCATTGTAGAGAGTTTACAATGAGATATCAAATTATTATCATCGTCTGTAATTTTGATTTCCCAAAGCTGAGTCGATCTACCCTTATGAAGAGGCGTAGCTCTTGCATAAATAAATCCGTCTTTAACACTTTTTAAATGGTTAGCTGAAATAACTATTCCTCTGACAGTTTTATTCATATAGTCTACAGACATATATGAAACAGCACTACCTACCGATTCTGCTAATGCTACCGTAGCTCCACCATGTAAAACTCCATCTGGTTGATAAACTTTAGAAGTGACTGGCATTTTAGCTACTAAAAAATCTTCACCAATATCAATAAATTCAATATCCAATGTAGCCATCAATGTGTTTTTATTTGATGAATTGATCTTTTCTAATATTTTTTTCTTGTCCATATATTATAAATATAAAAAAAAGCGCATTAGAAACTAATGCGCTTTTTAAGAATTAAAAACTTTAATTATTTAACTTCTTCAAAATCAACATCTTGAACATCATCTGAATCATCTTTAGGGTTTTGAGTAGCCTCAGATTCTTGGGGACCAGTTCCACTTGATTGCTGAGCTTCTGCTTGAGCCTTATAAAGTTCTTCTGACGCATTTTTCCATGCTTCATTAATACCATCGAGAGCTGTTTTAATGGAGTCAACATCTTTAGTTTCATGTGCTTTTTTAAGTATATCCAAAGCGTCCTCAATAGCCTTTTTCTTGTCATCTGGAATTTTATCACCAAATTCTTTTAATTGACTATCCGTTTGGAAAATCATCGCATCAGCACTATTTAAAGTGTCAACTTCTTCTTTTGCTTTTTTATCTGATTCAGCGTTAGCTTCAGCCTCTTTCTTCATTTTTTCAATTTCTTCTTCGGACAGTCCAGAGGAAGCTTCAATTCTTATGTCTTGGGTCTTACCCGTAGCTTTATCAGCAGCAGTTACATGAATTAAACCATTAGCATCGATATCAAAAGTCACCTCAATTTGAGGAGTTCCTCTTGGAGCAGGTGGAATTCCATCTAAATGGAATCTACCTATGGTATTATTATCTTTAGCCATTGGCCTCTCACCTTGTAAAACATGTATTTCAACAGAGGGTTGATTATCAGCAGCAGTAGAAAATACTTGAGATTTTTTAGTTGGAATCGTAGTGTTTGAATCAATTAATTTAGTCATAACACTTCCCATAGTTTCAATTCCAAGAGACAAAGGAGTTACATCTAAAAGTAATACATCTTTAACATCTCCAGTTAAAACTCCACCTTGGATTGCAGCTCCTATTGCAACGACTTCGTCAGGATTTACACCTTTTGAAGGTTTTTTACCAAAAAACTTTTCGACTTTTTCTTGAATAACAGGAATTCTAGTTGAACCACCAACTAAAATAACTTCATCAATTTCATTAATACTTAAACCAGCATCATCAATTGCTTTTTTTACTGGCTCCATAGACCTTTTAACTAAGTCACTTGTAAGTTGTTCAAATTTAGATCTTGTTAAAGAAACAACAAGATGCTTAGGACCTGAAGCAGTAGCAGTTATATAAGGAAGATTTATTTCTGTTTGAGCAGATGATGATAATTCAATTTTTGCTTTTTCTGCAGCTTCTTTTAATCTTTGAAGTGCCATTGGATCTTTTCTTAAATCAATATCCTCTTTCTTTTTGAAATCATCAGCTAAAAAACTAATAATTTCTTCATCAAAATCATCACCACCAAGTCTAGTGTCACCGTTGGTTGAAAGAACCTCAAAAACACCGTCACCAAGTTCTAGAACTGAAATATCAAAAGTACCTCCACCTAAATCATAAACAGCAATTTTTTGGTCTTTTCCAGATTTATCAAGTCCATAGGCAAGAGCAGCAGCAGTAGGTTCATTAATAATTCTTTGAACTTTAAGACCAGCAATCTCTCCTGCTTCTTTAGTAGCTTGTCTTTGAGCATCGTTAAAATATGCTGGAACAGTAACGACAGCTTCACTAACTGTGTTCCCAAGATAATCTTCTGCTGTTTTCTTCATTTTTTGAAGTATCATTGCAGACAATTCTTGTGGAGTATACAATCTACCATCAATATCTACTCTAGCAGTATCATTGTCTCCTTTAACTACTTTGTAAGCAGATCTATCGGCATCTTTTTTAGACTCGCTAAACTTATTACCCATAAATCTTTTGACAGAAGCAATTGTTTTAGTGGGATTTGTAACAGCTTGTCTTTTAGCTGGATCACCAACTTTAATTTCACCACCTTCAACAAAAGCAATTACAGACGGTGTAGTTCTTTTACCCTCGGCATTAGGAATAACAACAGGTTCATTACCTTCCATTACTGAAACGCAAGAATTTGTAGTTCCTAAATCAATACCTATTATTTTACTCATTTTAATATTGTTTTTTATTTATCACACATAATTCAATCATTATGCCATATTTATATACATGACACTGTGTCAGTTGATATTTTTAAAATAAAATTACATTTGTAAAAAAGTAAATCATGTCAAAAAAAGAATATAAAAGAGTTACCACCCACTCATTGAAAGAAATGAAAGCCAGAAATGAAAAAATTTCAATGTTAACTGGATATGACTATTCAATGGCTAAAATTATTGATAATTCAGGGATTGATATAATCTTAGTTGGAGATTCAGCTTCGAACGTTATGGCGGGGCATGAAACTACTTTACCAATAACATTAGATCAAATAATTTATCACGCTTCATCTGTTGTGAGAGGAGTCAAAAGAGCATTAGTAGTTGTGGATTTACCTTTTGGAAGTTATCAATCAAATTCTGGAGAGGCATTAAGATCTGCCATTAGGATTATGAAAGAATCAGGAGCTCATGCCGTCAAGATGGAAGGAGGATCTGAAATTAAAGAATCTATTGTAAGAATTTTAAATGCCGGTATTCCTGTAATGGGTCATCTTGGTTTAACCCCGCAGTCCATCTATAAATTTGGAACATATTCAGTTAGAGCTAAAGAGGAAGAAGAAGCTAAAAGATTAGTTGAAGACGCAAAACTTTTGGATGAATTAGGATGTTTTGGGATTGTATTAGAAAAAATACCTGCAAAAATTTCAAAAATAGTTACTTCATCAATTTCAAGTCCAGTTATTGGTATTGGTGCTGGTTCTGATGTTGACGGACAAGTATTAGTAACTCATGATTTAGTTGGTTTAACAACAGAGTTTAATCCAAGATTTTTAAGAAGGTATGTTGACTTAAATGAAATAATGACTAAAGCAATTAAAAATTATATCAAAGATGTTAAAAATATAGATTTTCCAAATCAAGATGAGCAATATTAATTTGTTTCAAGACAACATTTTATTTGAAGACAATCACTTAATCATAATAAATAAAAAACCTGGTGAATTAACTCAGGGTGATAAAACTAACGATAAAACTCTAGGAGATAAGGTTAAAGATTACCTGAAAAACAAGTATAATAAACCAGGAAATGTATACTTAGGAATCACACACAGATTAGATAGACCTACAAGTGGTATTATTATATTTACAAAAACATCAAAATCTCTCACAAGATTAAATAAAATGTTTAAAGAAAATAGTATAAAAAAAACTTATTGGGCCGTTGTTTATAAAATTGATGAATCTAACGAAATTAGACTTGAAGATTTTTTGTTAAAAAACAATAAACAAAATAAATCTTATGTTAAAAGTGATAAAAATATTAAAGCAAAAAAGTCAGTTTTGTATTATAAACAAATATACACTCTTGACAAATACTCTTTACTTGAAATCAGATTAGAAACAGGAAGACATCACCAAATAAGAACACAGCTTTCCAACAAAGGAATGGCAATAAAGGGAGATTTAAAATATGGTTTTCCAAGATCTAACAAAGATGGAAGTATACATCTTCATTCAAGAAAAATTGAATTTCAACATCCGGTTTCTAAAAAGACAATCAAAATAACTGCTAATCCACCAAAAAATGTCATTTGGGATTTATGTAATAATTAGTATAATTAATACATAAAATATTTACTCAGTTTTATTACTTTTACATCTTATGCTTTACTTAAAACAGTAAAAAAAACAAATGGCTAAAGAATTTGTAAAAATTTTTGACACAACATTAAGAGATGGAGAACAAGTTCCAGGATGTAAATTAAACACTTCTCAAAAGCTTGTTATTGCCAAAAGACTAGATAAATTAGGAGTCGACATCATAGAAGCTGGCTTTCCTGTTTCAAGTCCTGGAGACTTTAAATCTGTTGTAGAGATTTCAAATATTGTAGAAAATGCAACCGTATGTGGACTCACAAGAGCTGTAAAAAACGATATTGAAGTTGCTGCTAACGCTTTAAAAACTGCTAAACGCCCTAGAATACATACGGGGATTGGTACATCAGACTCACACATTGAACACAAATTCAAGTCATCACGAGAAAAAATTATAGAGATAGGCTCACAAGCCGTAAAGTATGCCAAAACTTTTGTAGAAGATGTAGAATTTTACGCTGAAGATGCTGGAAGAACTGACAACGAATTCTTAGCTAAAGTTTGTGAAAAAATGATTGAATCAGGTGCAACAGTGCTAAATATTCCTGACACTACTGGTTATTGTTTGCCTTACGAATACGGAGAAAAAATAAAATATTTAATAGAAAACGTAAAAAATATTCATAAAGCTACAATTTCATGTCATTGTCATAATGACTTGGGCTTAGCAACTGCTAATTCAATTGCTGGAATAATTAATGGAGCTAGACAAATTGAATGTACAATAAATGGTATTGGAGAAAGAGCTGGAAATACTTCTCTTGAAGAAGTAGTTATGATAATGAGACAACATCCAAATCTAAATTTAGATACTAATATAAATTCTAAATTACTTTTTGACACAAGTAATTTAGTTTCTGATGGAATGGGAATGCCAGTTCAACCTAACAAAGCAATTGTCGGTGCAAATGCTTTTGCTCATAGTTCTGGAATTCACCAAGATGGAGTAATTAAAAATAGAGAAACTTATGAAATCATTAATCCATTAGATGTTGGAGTAAATGAATCAGCTATCATTCTAACTGCAAGAAGTGGTAGAGCTGCTTTAGCTTACAGAGCTAAAAAGATTGGATACGATCTTTCTAAAAATGAATTAGATTTAATTTATCCAGAATTTCTAAAATTTGCAGACATGAAAAAAGAAGTCTTAGATGAAGATATTCCACTTATAATTAAAAAATCTTTATAAAATATATTAAAATGAGTAAAACCTTATTTGATAAAGTTTGGGACTCGCATGTAGTTCATAAAATTAAAGATGGACCTGATGTTCTATTTATTGATAGACACATGGTTCATGAAGTGACTAGTCCAGTAGCTTTTTTAGGACTTAAACAAAGAGGAATTAAAGTTTTATTTCCTGAAAAAACATTTGCTACAGCTGATCACAACACTCCAACTGTAAATCAACATTTACCAGTAAAAGATCCACTTTCTGCAAATCAATTACTAGCTCTTGAAAAGAACTCGGAACTGCATGGTATTTCATATTGGGGACTAGGTCATGAAAAAAATGGAATTGTTCATGTTGTCGGTCCTGAATACGGAATTACCCAACCAGGTGCAACCATAGTTTGTGGCGACTCACATACATCAACTCATGGTGCATTTGGAGCAATAGCATTTGGAATCGGAACATCTGAGGTTGAAATGGTTTTATCGACTCAATGTATCATGCAGCCCAAGCCAAAAAAAATGAGAATCACAATTGACGGTAAACTCAGTAAAGGAGTTAGCCCAAAAGATGTTGCTCTTTTTATTATATCAAAACTTTCAACTTCTGGTGCTACAGGTTATTTTGTTGAATATTCAGGTGAAGTTTTTAGAGACATGTCTATGGAGGGTAGAATGACAGTTTGTAACTTAAGTATTGAAATGGGAGCAAGAGGAGGAATGATAGCTCCTGATTCTAAAACCTTTGATTACATAAAAAACAGAGAATTTACTCCTAAAAATAAGAACTGGACTAAAGCTATGCAGTATTGGGAAACATTAGAATCAGATCAAGATGCTGTTTTTGATAAAGAATTAAAGTTTGATGGTGAATTGATAAACCCAATGATAACATATGGAACAAATCCAGGTATGGGTATAGGTATTTCAAAAGAAATTCCTTTAGCAAAAAATCAAGATGGCGGCATAGAAACTTACAAGAAATCACTTAACTACATGAACTTTGATGAAGGTCAAAGTATGATTGGTAAAAATATTGATTTTGTCTTTTTAGGTAGCTGTACAAATGGAAGAATTGAAGATTTTAGAGAATTTACAAAAATCATTAAAGGAAGAAAAAAAGCATCAAATGTTACAGCGTGGTTAGTTCCAGGTTCACACCAAGTAGAAAAAGCCATAAAAGATGAAGGATTATTAGATATACTAATCGAATCAGGCTTTGAACTAAGAGAACCAGGATGCTCCGCTTGTTTAGCAATGAATGATGATAAAATTCCATCTGGAAAATATGCTGTAAGCACATCAAATAGAAATTTTGAAGGTAGACAAGGACCAGGCTCTAGAACATTATTAGCTAGCCCTCTAGTTGCTGCTGCTGCTGCTGTTACAGGAAAAATAACTGATCCAAGAACATTATATTAAGATATGGCTTACGAAAAATTTAAAATATTAAAAAGCAACTGTGTTCCCCTTCCTATTGAAAACGTTGATACAGACCAAATAATTCCTGCTAGATTTCTTAAAGCTACAGAAAGAATTGGTTTTGGCGATAATTTATTTAGAGACTGGAGATATAATTCTGACGACACTCCAAAAAAAGATTTTGTTTTAAATAATAAAAAGTTTAGTGGAAAAATTTTAGTTGGTGGAAAAAATTTTGGTTCAGGCTCGTCTAGAGAACATGCTGCTTGGTCAATTTATGATTATGGTTTTAGATGTGTAATATCAAGTTTTTTTGCAGATATATTTAGAGGCAATTGTTTAAATATTGGAGTTTTACCAGTTCAAGTTTCGTCAGGATTTTTAGATAAAATTTTTAGTGTTGTTTTTGATGATCCTAAATCTGAAATCATTGTAAGTCTTCCAGAACAAACTGTTACGATTGTTAAATTAAATATTTCAGAATCATTTGAAATTAACTCATACAAAAAAGAAAACATGTTAAATGGATATGACGATATTGATTATTTAATGAATATTAAGGATAGCATAAAAACGTTTTCGAAAACAACCCCTTTATAATAAAAAAAATGGTTAGACACGTTGAAATAATGGACACTACTCTAAGAGATGGTGAACAAACTTCAGGGATGTCTTTTACTTCATCTGAGAAATTAGCAATAGCTAAATTACTAATTGAGGAATTAAAAATTGATAGAATCGAAGTAGCTTCAGCTAGAGTTTCAAAAGGTGAATTTGAAGCCGTTAGGAAAATTACAGGTTGGGCTAAAGAAAAAAAATTTTTGAATAAAATTGAAATTCTTACTTTTCTTGACAATAACATTTCACTTGAATGGTTGATAAGATCAGGAGCTAGAGTACAAAATTTATTAACTAAAGGTTCATTAAATCACTTAACTCACCAAATAAAACAATCACCAAAGGATTATTTTAATTCTGTAATTAAAGCTGTAAATGAAGCAAACAATAAAGGTGTTGTTACTAATATATATTTAGAAGATTGGAGTAATGGAATGAGAAACTCCAAAGATTTTGTTTTTGAGTATTTAGATATTATCAATAAGTTACCTGTCAAAAGAGTTTTGCTTCCTGATACTCTAGGGGTACTTAGCCCAGATGAGACTTTTGAATATATTTCAATAATTGTAAAAAGATACCCTGAAATGCATTTTGATTTTCATGCTCATAACGACTATGATTTGAGTGTTTCTAATGTACTCGAGGGTTTGAAAGCTGGATGCCAAGGTCTACATTTGACTGTGAATGGAATGGGAGAAAGAGCTGGTAACGCACCAATGGCAAGTGTAGCTGCAGTAATAAGAGATTTTTTACCCGATATCAAAATTAATTTAAAAGAAAAGTCTTTATTCAAAGTTAGCCGATTAGTGTCAGCATTTACCGGATTTAGAATACCAGCAAACAAACCGATAGTAGGAGATAATGTATTTACTCAAACAGCTGGAATTCATGCCGACGGTGACAGTAAAAAAAACCTGTATTTCAATGATTTGCTTCCTGAAAGATTTGGTAGAAAAAGGAAATATGCATTAGGAAAAACTTCAGGAAAGGCTAATATTAAAAAAAACTTACAAGAACTAGGGCTTACATTAAATGATGAAAATATAAAAAAAGTAACCAATAGAATAATTGAACTTGGTGATAAAAAAGAAAAGGTAACCGCAGAAGATTTACCTTATATAATTTCAGATGTGATAAATAGTGAAAATTTTAAAAATAAGGTAATTATCGAATCTTACTTATTAAATCATAAAAAAGGGCATAAACCTTCCGCAGAAATTGAATTAAAAATTAATGGTAAGAAGTTTTTCGAAAAAGGATCAGGTGATGGACAATTTGATGCATTTATAAATGCTATAAAAAAAATATATTCTCATAATAAATTTATACTTCCTGAACTTATAGATTATTCAGTAACAATTCCGCCTGGAAGTAATTCTGATGCTTTATGTGAAACAATTATTACATGGAAAAATAATGATAAAGAATTTGTTACTAGAGGTTTAGATTCAGATCAAACTGTTTCAGCTATCAAATCAACAGAAAAAATGTTAAATATTATATCAAATTAGTAAATTATGAAATTAAATATAGCTCTATTACCTGGTGATGGTATAGGACCTGAAGTTATAGAACAAGCAGTTAAAGTTTCAGATGCAATTGCAAAAAAATTTAATCACACCATTAATTGGATGCACGCACTTACAGGAGCGGCAGCTATAGATGCTGTTGGTGAACCTTATCCAAAAGAGACACATGAAATTTGTTTAAAAGCAGATGCTATATTATTTGGAGCAATTGGTCATCCTAGATTCGACAACGACCCTAGTGCTAAAGTAAGACCTGAGCAAGGGCTTTTAAAAATGAGAAAAGATTTAGGATTATTTGCTAATGTTAGACCAACATTTACATTTCCATCTTTAATTGATAAATCACCATTAAAAAAAGAGCGAATTGAGGGAACAAATTTAGTTTTTTTAAGAGAGTTAACAGGCGGTATTTACTTTGGAAAAAGAGGGAGACTTGATAATGGAAATACAGCATTTGATACTTGTACCTATACTAGAGAAGAAATAAAAAGATTAGCTGTAAAAGGATTTGAACTAGCAATGAAGAGATCGAATAGATTATGTTGTGTGGATAAGGCTAATGTACTTGAATCATCTAGACTTTGGAGAGAAACTGTTCAATCTTTAGAAAAAGATTATCCCTCGGTTGAGGTAAGTTATGAATTTGTAGACGCAGTAGCTATGAGACTTGTTCAATGGCCTAATTCATATGACGTATTAATTACTGAAAATTTATTCGGAGATATATTAACTGATGAAGCATCTGTAATTTCTGGATCTATGGGTTTAATGCCTTCAGCATCTGTTGGCCTTAAAACATCGCTTTACGAACCAATTCACGGATCTTATCCTCAAGCAGCCGGAAAAAACATAGCTAATCCTTTAGCTACAATTTTATCGGCTGCAATGATGTTTGAAGATACTTTTAATCTTAAAAAGGAAGCTGATTTAATTAGAAGCGTAGTAAACTCATCACTTAAACAATCAATTGTTTCCGAAGATTTAGCAAACGGTAACAAATCTTATAAAACAAGTGAAATAGGAGATTGGTTAGTTAAAGAAATTCTATAAAAAAAAGCATCTTAATAAGATGCTTTTTTTTAATATATAATTAAAAGAAATATTATTTTTTCTTTTTTTCATCGTCAACCATTTTCTTTTTCAAGTCAGCTAAAACATCTAAATCACCAAGAGTTGATTTATCTGAATCTTTAACATTAACTTTCTTCAATGACTCTTTTACATTTTTCTTTTCTTGATCATTAAATAAAACAGTATGTGACATTACAACTCTTTTAAAGTCTTTATTATATTCAATTACTTTAAAATCTGATGTATCACCCTTCTTTAACTTATTTCCATCTTCTTTAACTAGGTGTCTGTTAGGAACAAAAGCTGTAATATCATCATTAAAAATAATTGTAGCACCTTTATCATTTGAATCTGAAATTGTTGCATTGTGTGAAGTCCCTTCAGCAAAAGTTTTATCATATACATCCCATGGGTTATCCATAGTTTGTTTATGACCTAAACTTAATTTTCTTGCTTCAGAATCTAGCTCTAAAACTAAAACATCAATTTTATCACCAGCTGCAAATAATTCAGATGGATGTTTAACTTTTACTGTCCAAGATAAATCTGAAATATATACTAATCCATCTATTCCTTCTTCTAGCTCTACAAAAATTCCAAAATTCGTGAAATTTCTAACTATTCCTGAATGCTTAGAGCCTACAGGGTATTTTTTGGTAATATCTGTCCAAGGATCTGAACTTAATTGTTTAATACCTAGAGACATTTTTCTTTCTTCTCTATCCAATGTTAAAACAATTGCCTCAACTTCGTCACCAACTTTTACAAAATCCTGTGCTGAACGTAAATGAGTTGACCAAGACATTTCTGAGACATGAACTAACCCCTCTACTCCATCAACAACTTCAACAAAAGCTCCGTAATCAGCAAGAACCGATACTTTACCTTTAACTTTATCGCCTTCTTTTAATTCAGCATCGAGAGATTCCCAAGGATGAGCACTTAACTGTTTAACACCTAATTGAATTCTTGACTTATCATCATCAAAATCTAATATTACGACATTTAATTTTTGATCTAATTCTAATATTTCACTAGGGTGATTGATTCTATTCCATGATAAATCTGTAATGTGAATTAAACCATCTACTCCACCTAAATCAATGAATACACCATATGTAGTTATATTTTTAACTGTACCTTCAAGAACTTGACCTTTTTCTAATTGACCAATAATTTCTTTCTTTTGAAGCTCTATATCCGCTTCAATTAGTGCTTTATGAGATACAACAACATTTTTAAATTCATGATTAATTTTGACAACTTTGAATTCCATGTTCTTATTTACATATTGATCATAATCTCTAATGGGTTTAACATCAATCTGTGATCCAGGTAAAAAAGCTTCTAAACCAAAAACATCTACAATCATACCTCCTTTAGTTCTACATTTAACAAAACCAGTAACTACAGTAGATTGATCGTGAGCATCGTTTACTCTATCCCAAGCTTTTATAGTTCTTGCTTTTCTGTGCGAAAGAACTAATTGACCTGTTTTATCTTCTTGGATATCAACTAAAACTTCAACTTTATCACCAACTTTCAAGTCAGGATTGTATCTAAATTCATTTAATGAAATAACACCTTCAGATTTTGCATTAATATCAATTATAGCTTCTCTTTCCGTCAAGCTAATTATAGTACCTTCAATAACACTTTCGTTATATGTATCAACAAAATTCTCTTCAACTAATTTTTCGAATTCAGAAAGTTTATCATCTTTGATTGTTTCAATTCCTTCTTCAAATAAGTTCCAATCAAAATCTTTTAAGAATTCATCAGCAGTTGGCTCATTAACCGGGCTTTCTTCAATTTGATTATCGATAACCTCATTAGCTAAAGTTTCAACAACTTCAACAACTTCTTTTTTAATTTTGGCTTTTTTTGTGGATTTTGCTGGAGATTTAACTTTCTCAGCTTTAGCAGTTTTTTTAACAGCTTTTTTTGGTTTGCTGTCTTTTTTTTCTTCTGGCATACCGTAAAATTTGTATTCTAATTTATCTATAGAATGAGGGAATAAATTAGAAGAATTAATATTTATAAAACCTTTTAGTTATCTATATAAACCTATTAAAAGGATTGCGAAAATAGACTCTATTTATAGATAAAACAAATTATCTATAAATTTTTTGTAATTAATGGGTTTATGTAGGTAAACAACTTTGATTCAAGTTCATCTAAAGTGAGATTATCAGTATTGATAAGTATAGCATCTTTAGCTTTTTTCAATGGAGAATGTTTTCTATTAGTATCTTGATTGTCTCTAAGTTTTATATTTTCTAAAACCTCTTTGTATGTAATATTTTTGTCAATTAAAAATAGTTCATCGAATCTTCGTTTGGCTCTTAATTCCATTGTAGCTTCGAGGTAAAATTTAATTTCAGCATCTGGAAAAACAACTGTGCCAATATCACGACCATCCATAATTACCCCCTTATTAAAACCAAGTGAGTGTTGAACGCGAACCATTTGCTGTCTTAACTCGTCTACTGTTGCGATTTCACTAACTAAATTAGAAACCGTTAATGATCTAATTTTATTTTCATAAGGGATTCCGTTCAAATGAACCTCGAATTTGTTATTAATTGAGCTCTTTCTAAAATCAATATAAATATTTGGTATATCATTTATTAATTTTATTTTATCAAAATGATTTTTAGATATATATTTTTGTTGAATAGAATAATAAGTTAATGCTCTATACATTGCACCTGAGTCAATATATTTATAATTTAATTTTTTAGATATCCTCTTGGCTAAAGTACTTTTTCCAGTAGATGAAGTACCATCGATTGCTATTATAATTTTACTTGACATCTAAATTCTTATGGTTCTTAACATTTTGATTTGTAATTGCAATATCTAAAACTTGTTTCATACTTGAAACATAATGAAAAGTTAATCCTTTTAAATAACTAGAATCGATTTCATCAATATTTTTCTTATTATCCTTGCACAAAATAATTTCTTTAATTTTTGCTCTCTTTGCAGCTAATATTTTTTCTTTAATTCCCCCAACAGGCAAGACCTTTCCTCTGAGAGTAATTTCTCCGGTCATGGCAAGTTTGGATTTTACTCTTTTTTGTGTTAATAATGAAACTAATGAAGTTAACATTGTAATACCAGCGCTAGGTCCATCTTTTGGAGTCGCACCCTCTGGGACATGAATGTGTATGTTATGCTTAGTAAGTGTTTCTGGTTTTATTAGTAAATCGTCAGCGTTGGACTTAATGTATTCCAATGCTATTGTGGCAGATTCTTTCATAACTTTACCCAAATTACCTGTAATGGACAAATTACCTTTTCCTTTGGAAAGTGCCGATTCAATAAATAAAATATCACCACCAAATTGAGTCCATGCCAAACCAGTTACTACACCTGCAACCTCATTATTTTCATATTGATCTTTTGAAATGGATACTCCTAAAATTTTATAAATATCTTCTAAATTTAAATCAGATGAATATTCTTCTTGCATTGCAATACACTTAGCAACATTTCTAATTATTTTTGCTATTTGTTTTTCTAAACCTCTTACACCTGATTCTCTGGTGTAACCGTCTATTATTGTCTCACATGATTGTTTATTGATTTTTACGATATTTTTTGACAAGCCATGTTCTTCAATTTGTTTTGGAATTAAATGTTTTTTAGCAATATTGTATTTTTCTTCAATTGTGTAGCCTGAAACATGCACAATTTCCATTCTATCTCTAAGTGCAGGTTGTACATTGGCAATGTTATTCGATGTAGCAATAAACATAACTTTTGACAAATCAAATCCAGACTCAATAAAATTATCATAGAAAGAAGTGTTTTGTTCAGGATCTAAAACCTCTAGCATTGCCGAAGAAGGATCACCTTGATTTCCAACAGAAAGTTTGTCGATTTCATCTAATACAAAAACAGGATTTGAAGTTTTTGCCTTTTTTAAACTTTGAATTATCCTACCCGGCATAGCACCAATGTATGTTTTTCTGTGTCCTCTTATTTCAGATTCATCTCTAAGTCCACCTAACGAAATTCTTACATATTCTCTACCTAGTGCTTCAGCAATTGACTTACCTAAAGATGTTTTTCCAACACCCGGAGGTCCATTAAAACAAAGAATTGGAGATTTCATATCGTTTCTAAGTTTTAAAACTGCTATGTGTTCAATAATTCTCTTTTTAACATCCTTCAAACCATAGTGATCTCTATCTAATATTTTATTTGATCTTTTTAAATCAAAATTGTCTTTAGAGAATTCGTTCCATGGAAGATCTAAATAAGTGTCTAAATAATTTCTTTGAATCGAATATTCAGCAACTTGAGGATTCATTCTTTGCAACTTAGATAATTCCTTTTTAAAATGATCATCGATTTCTTTTGACCACTTTTTTTTTGTAGACTTAATTCTCATTTCATTTACTTCTTCATCATAAGAAACACCACCCAATTCTTCTTGAATAGTCTTTAATTGCTGATGTAAAAAATATTCTCTTTGTTGTTGATCTAAGTCTGATCTAACTTTAGACTGAATATCGTTTTTGAGTGATAGTCTTTGTAATTCAATATTCATTTGTTTTAAACACATAAGAGCTCTTTTGTTTAAATCACTTGTGTTTAATATTTCATATTTTTCCTTTACAGATAAATTCATATTTGAGCACACAAAATTCACTAAGAAAGAATCACTCTGAATATTTTTTATAGCAAAAGAAGCTTCGCTGGGAATATTTGGATTTTCATCAATAATTTTGAGAGCTATATCTTTTATAGATTCTATTGTAGCGATAAACTCTTTATTATTTTTTTCAGGTTTTAACTCAATGATTTCTTTTACAGTAGCTGTTATGTAAGGATCTTCAGAGATAATCTGTTCAATGGAAAATCTTTTCTTTCCCTGAATAATTACCGTAACATTTCCGTCAGGCATTTTTAATACTCTCAAAATTTTAGCAACTGTTCCAGTTGGATGAATATCAGTAAGAGAAGGAGTTTGAATTTTTGGATCAATTTGAGAAACAACTCCAATCAATTTATCATTAGAATTAGCATCTTTTATTAATTTAATTGATTTATCTCTCGAAGCTGTAATCGGTATAACAACACCCGGAAACATAACCGTATTTTTTAATGGTAAAATAGGAAGTTTTTCAGGAAGAGATTCTTTTGAAATAGCTTCTTCATCGTCAGACGTCATTAAAGGAATTAAATCTGAATCTTCATCAATATTTTGAAGTGACATCATGTCAAGATTAAGTATTTTGGTTTTAGACATAAATTACAATTAGGTCAATGTGTCATGTTATTAAATCGAAAAAAGAGTTTTCTATCTGATTAAAATAAAATAAACAAAAAACATTTATTTATAATATGGATATTTCAAGTTTCATGCCATAAAGATTTAATAATTTTTGATCTTAATTCTTTTTAAAAGCAATGCCCCAATTAAAAAAATAAAAACAAAAATTAAAATAGAAGTTCTCATACTGCCTGTGATTTGATCAGCAAATGCAAATAAAGTCATTCCAAAGACAATACTAACTTTTTGAGAAACATCATAAAAACTAAAATATGAGGTAGTATTATCTGTTTCAGGAATCATTTTTGAAAAGGTAGACCTAGACAAGGCTTGTATCCCTCCCATTACTAATCCAACAAAAGCAGCAGCTATATAAAATTCTATAGGTTCTGTAATAAAATAACCTCCTATACACAACAAAGCCCAAATAATATTTAATATTATTAGAGTATAAATATTACCAAATTTTTCAGATAATTTTGAAGTCATAATTGCTCCAAACATGGCAATTAATTGAATTAATAATATACTTACTATTAATCCTATAGTTTTCTGATCTTTTGGCCAGTTTATTTCCTGTTCACCAAAATAAGCAGCAATTAATAAAACAGTTTGAAGAGCAGAACTGTAAACAAAAAATGCTATTAGGTATCTTTTTATTATTAATATTTTTTTTAATTCATTCCAAACTTCAACTAACTCCTTAAAGCCATTCCAAACAACATCCTTTATAATTTTTTTCTTTTCTGATTGATTAGGTAAAAAATAAAATGTGTATTGACTAAATGATATCCACCATATTCCAACGGAAACAAATGAATATCTCATAGCAAGCAGTTCAGGGTTTTCTCCTGTTATTCCGAAATTTTCTGGATACATTACCATTGCAAGATCAAATATCAAAAGTAATACACTGCCAAAATAACCCAATGCATATCCTTTAGCACTTATAAAGTCTTGTTGATCTTTTAAAGCAATATCAGGAAGATATGAATTATAAAAAACTAAACTAGCCCAAAAAGAGATTAGAGCGAGAAAATAAAAAGATAATCCAATATAGATATTAGTGAGATCAAACCAATAAAGACCCATACAAGAAAGTGACCCAACATAACAAAATATTTTCAGAAAAGTTTTTTTATTACCCATGTAATCAGCTATTCCCGATAAAAGAGGTGTTATAAATGATAATATTACAAATGCAAAAGCAGTCAAAAAACTGATTAAAGCAGTATTTTTAAAATTAAAACCTAGAAGTTCTATATATAAATCATCAAAAAAAAGTGCACCGTAATATATTGGAAATACTGCAGAGGAAATTACTAGTGGATAAGCAGAGTTTGCCCAATCATAAATAGCCCAAGCGTTCAGTAATTTTTGGTCTCCTTTTTTATATTTACTACTAATCATTTATAAGAATGATATGCAATATAGTTAATTGATTTATGATTATATTAAAATTAATAATTAATTTCGCACCAGTTAAGATATGAGATTTTCAATTATACTTATTATAATAATTATCAATCAAGGTTGTGAAAACATTACAAAAATTGACAATAATATTAGTAATGATAACAGCACATATTTATGTGTAAAATGTGGTTCATCATTATACTTTGAAAATGAGCTTTTTTTAGAAAATGATAATAGTAAAGATTTTAATACTTCAATTGAAAAAAAAGTAAAAGTTTTTGATAATATTTCTGAATTAGCAATTTTTGATTCAATTAAAAATAAATCGAAAACTGAGCTGTTTTGCACGAAATGTGATACTAATATAGGTAACCTTATAAATGACGAAAAGGGACAAAGACATTGCATTGACAAAAATGCAATAATTTTAAAAAATTTAATAAATGAAAAATTTTAAACAAGCACTTATTTTTGTAGCAATTTTGGCTAGCTCAATAAATTTCTCACAAAACAACGAAAAAATGATAAAAACTGATACGGAATGGAAAAACACTCTTGGTGAAATGAGTTATCAAGTTCTTAGAAATTCATACACCGAAAGACCTTTTACTGGAGAGTATAATCTTCATTTTGAAAAAGGATCTTATAATTGCAAAGGATGTAATCAAAAATTATTTGAAAGCAATAATAAATATGAAAGTAATTGTGGATGGCCTAGTTTTGATCAAGCTATTCCTGATAGAATTACATATATTAGAGATTACTCACACAACATGAACAGAATTGAAGTTAAATGCTCAAAATGTGATGGACATTTAGGACATGTTTTTAATGACGGACCAAAGCAAACAACAGGTAAAAGATATTGTATAAATTCAGCAGCTTTATCATTTAATAAATAATTATGGAAAAATTCGATTTAATAATTCTTGGAAGTGGACCAGGCGGATATGTAACTGCAATTAGAGCATCTCAGTTGGGCTTAAAAACTGCAATAATAGAAAAAGAAAGTTTAGGTGGTGTTTGTTTAAATTGGGGGTGTATTCCAACTAAAGCACTATTAAAATCTGCACAAGTTTTTGATTACATAAAGCACTCTGAGGATTACGGAATTTCTGTAGAAAATTATGATAAAAATTTTGATAACGTTATTAACAGGAGTAGAAAAGTTGCTCAAACCATGAGCAAAGGAGTAAACTTTTTAATGAAAAAAAATAATATAAAAATATTTGAGGGTTTTGGTAAACTTTCACCGAATAAAACAATTAATATTACTGACCAAAATGGATCTGAAAGTAAAATTACGGGTGAAAAAATAATTATTGCAACTGGAGCTAGATCAAGAGAATTACCATTTTTAAAAAAAGATGGTAAAAGAATAATTGGCTATAGAGAGGCTATGACTCTTGATAAACAACCAAAGGATATTGTAATAGTAGGTTCAGGAGCAATAGGAATTGAATTCGCATATTTTTATAATTCTATGGGAACATCTGTGACAATAGTTGAATACATGGATAGAATTGTTCCTGTAGAAGATTCTGAAATTTCTAAAGAATTAGAAAAAAGTTTAAAAAAGAAAGGGATTAATATTTTAACATCAACTGAAGTAGAAAAAGCAGAAATCAATAGTTCTAACACTGTTGATGTGACTTTAAAAACTTCGAATGGTGAAAAAAACATTATAAATACCGAAATAGTATTAAGTGCTGTTGGAATTAAAACTAATATTGAAAATATTGGTTTAGAAGATTTAGGAATTAAAATTGAAAAAGATAAGATTTTAGTTGATGATTTCTACATGACAAATGTAAAAGATTACTATGCTATTGGAGATGTAGTAAAAGGACAAGCCTTAGCCCACGTTGCTTCTGCAGAAGGAATATTATGTGTTGAGAAAATAGCTGGTCATGACGTAAATCCATTAGACTATAATAACATTCCTGGTTGTACTTACTGTAGTCCTGAAATCGCTTCCGTTGGGTTTACTGAACAACAAGCAATTGACAATGGTTATGATATTAAAATCGGAAAATTTCCGTTTTCAGCATCTGGAAAAGCGCAAGCATCTGGAAAAAGCGAAGGATTTGTAAAAGTAATATTTGATGCTAAGTATGGAGAATGGTTAGGTTGTCATATGATTGGAGAAGGTGTTACAGATATGATAGCCGAGGCTGTTGTTGGTAGAAAATTGGAAACAACTGGATATGAAATTTTAAAAACAGTTCATCCTCACCCTACAATGAGTGAAGCTGTTATGGAAGCTGTAGCCGCAGCTTATGACGAAGTTATTCACTTGTAATATTATTTATTAAAGCTTTCAATCGCTAAATCATAACTCTTAAGTCCAAATCCAAGAATTACTCCTTTGACATGAGCACTTAAAAAAGATTTATGTCTAAACTCTTCTCTTGAATAAGTGTTCGAAATATGAACCTCAATAACAGGTGAAGAAACTGACCTTATTGCATCTCCTATTCCAACAGATGTATGTGTATATGCAGCTGCATTTATAATAATTCCATCAAAATTAAAACCAACTTCTTGAATTTTTTCAATAAGTTCACCCTCAATGTTTGATTGAAAATAATGTAATTCCAAATTATTAAATTTTATTTTCAGTTTTTTAAAGTAATCTTCAAAACTCTGATCACCATATATGTTTTTTTCTCTTTTACCTAAAAGGTTCAAATTAGGACCATTAATAATTTGTAATTTCATTGAAAAATATAAAGTTTAAATATAATATTTAATTTACACTATAAAAGAAATAATGAAGTGGGAAAAATTAATTAAAGAATTTAAAAACTATTTGATAATAGAAAGAAATTTATCAAAAAACACAGTTGACAGTTATTTATTTGATATTGAAAAATTAAAATCATTTTTAAATTTTCATAAATCAAAAATTAATCCACTTAAAGTCAACGAATTAATAGCTAAAGAATTTGTATACCAAATTTCAAAAAAAGTAAAATCATCTACTCAAGCAAGAATAATTTCTGGTGTTAAAAGGTTTTATGATTATATTATTTTAGAAAAATTCATAGATGAAAATCCATTTCAAAATATAGAAACTCCAAAAACTGGAACTAAACTCCCTGTTACACTGACAACTAAAGAAATAGATAAAATAATAAACAGTATAAGTTCTAAGTCTAAAAATAAACTTAGAAATACCGCACTTCTTGAGGTTCTTTACAGTTGTGGACTTAGAGTATCTGAGCTAATAACATTAAAAATTTCTGATTTATTTTTAAAAGAATCTTTAATTAAAGTGACCGGAAAAGGAAATAAAGAAAGGTTTGTTCCTATTAGTGATGAAGCAAAAAATTATATTGAAAATTATATTATTCAAAAAAGAAATTCTCAAAAAATTAAAAAAGGGCACGAGGACACATTATTTATTAATGAAAGAGGAAGTGGACTAACTAGGGTTATGATCTATTTAATCATAAAAGATTTAAATAAAAAAACAGATATAAAGAAAAAAATAGGTCCTCATACATTTAGGCATTCATTTGCTACACATCTATTAGAAAACGGTGCTGATCTAATTACTATTCAAAATATGTTAGGACATGAGAACATTGTGACAACTGAGCGCTATCTTCATGTAAATAAAAAACATCTTTTAGAATCAATGAATAAATTTCATCCTAGAAATAAAATGTGAATTATTTTCTTGCTATTAATCGAAAACCTTCACCATGAATATTTTCAATTTCAAGCTTATCGTCTTTTTGTAAATATTTTCTAATTTTAGCAATATAAACGTCCATACTTCTAGATGTGAAATAATTATCATCATTCCAAATCTTTATTAGAGCAAGCTCGCGAGGCATTAGGTCGTTTAAATGATTTAAAAGCAACTTTAATAATTCATTTTCTTTAGGAGACAACTTAACATCTTCTTCATTTTTATACCTTAAAATTCTAAGTTTAGAATTAAAAGTAAAATCAGAAAACTCATAAAGAAATTTAACTTTAGTCTCAGATTTTGATACTTTTTTTCTTTTAAAAATTGACTTAATTTTTAATAAAAGAATGTCGGAATCAAAAGGCTTTGTTAAATAATCGTCAGCACCCAACTTATATCCTTTTAACACATCATCTTTTAATGTTTTTGCAGTCAAAAAGAATAAAGGAACATCATTGTTTAAATCTCTAATTTCTTTGGCTAAGGTAAATCCATCTTTAAATGGTAACATAACATCCAGAATACATAATCCAAAACTATTTTTTTTAAATTTCTCAAGTCCTTCAATACCATTTTTAGCAAGAGTAACATTGTAAGAATGTAACTTTAAAAAATCATTAAGAATGGCACCAAAATTTACATCATCCTCAACAAGTAAAATATTTTTCTCATTATTTTTCATGTTTTTTAAATATTTAAAGGGAATTTTATTGTAAAAGTACTACCCTTATCTAATATACTATCAACATTAATTGTACCAAAGTGAAGGTCAACTATTTTTTTCACATACGACAAACCTAGACCATGACCTTTAACATTGTGTATATTCCCCTTAGTTTCTCGATAAAATTTATCAAAAATCTTTTCTTTTACATCATTATTCATTCCCATTCCATTGTCAGTAATTTTAATAAAAATATGATCTGCTTCATTAAAAGTAGAAACATTTATTAATGGTAAATCAGTAGAATATTTAATTGAGTTCTCTAATATATTAACTATAACATTTACCAAATCTTCATGAGAGCCCAGTACGTTTAATTGATTAGCTATTAGATCATTTTCAATTGTAGCATTTCTATTTTTAAATAATAATTTTAAATGAATAAATGATTCTTCAATTACATCATGAATATTACAGTTAGTTTTTTTAATTATATTTTCTTTTTTTTCTAACTGTGAAATTCTTAAAACATTTTCAACCTGATTATTCATTCTATCATTTTCATCTTTAATCATCTTAAGATATTGTGATCTTTTTTTAATATCATTTCTAACATTTATATTTTCAATTGCGTCAATAGCTAATTTTATAGTTGCAATTGGAGTTTTAAACTCATGAGTCATATTATTAATAAAATCAGATTTAATTTCAGAAACTTTTTTTTGTTTTAAAATTTGAAATATAGTAGATGCAAAAGTTATGATAATTGCTAAAGTAAAAAGTAATGAAAGTAAAATCAAAGTAGTCAAAGATGATCTTAAAAAAATTTTTCTTTCAGGAAACGCAATAACTAACTCAAACTCACTATTGCCATTTTCATTTACAAATAAAGGGGATTTATATTTTCTTAAACCCTCTAAATTGGTATAATTATCAGAACCAACTTTTGTTGCAAATGACCCATTAAAAACTCTGTATTGGAAAGGTATATCAATATCTCTATCTCTTAATTCTCTTTGTAAAAGTAGCTCTAACTCAATATTAGTTAATCTTCTATGAATAGGTTTCAAAGAAGCTAATTCCATAAAAATTGAAGCATATTTTGCTTTATCCATTAAGGACAATCTTTCAATTCTTTGCAATCTTTCAATAGAACTCATATTTTGCATTTCTCTATCAAAAGCTTCGTCAATAATAGTAGTTGTTTTAATACCTTTATAATCAATAATTGATGAAGAATCTAATGATTCCTGATCGAAGAGCTTTGCAGAAACGTTATAATCTTCTTCTAAAATACCGTGAGAATAAATATAAGTTTGGTTTGTATTTTCATTTCTATCAACAAACTTAAATACAGCACTGAGTTGTGATTCTTTAGGTGAGCCTATACTATCTATTAACTTTTGATAAACTGCAAGATAATCTCTCATCTCTCTGCTTTGAATTTGTTCAGAAACAGATTTTAATGCTTGATTAATATTTAATGAGAATTGTCTTTCTTTATTATCAAGAGTAGTTTTAATCCAAAATCCTTGAACAAAAATTATTCCAACTAATGCGAAAGTCATAATTGCTATAAGGGGATAAAATATCTTTTTATTCATAAACTAATTAAACAAAAATAGAATTAAAATGATTTATTAATGATAAAACTATTTTTCGATTTTCATTCTCTGAACTATTTTTCAAAACATAATCAGCTAATGGTATTTTTTTTTGATCAGCCCATTGGTTATTAATTTTTAGCAAAACATCGTCTTTTTTTATATTATCTCTTTTTATAATTCTTTCAACTCTTAAATTGAATTCAGATGTAACTAAAATATTATAATCATTTGACTTATATGATCCAGATTCGAAAACTAAAGCAGATTCATAAATAACATAATCATTATTCAATTTACTTTTCCATTGTTTGAAATCATTAAAAACCTCAGGGTGAACAATAGAATTGATTTTATTTAATGCAATTGAGTCATTAAAAATTAAATTTGAAACATATTTTTTATTGAGTAAGCCATTTGAATAGGTTGAGGAACCAAAACATTCAATTAATTTTAGTTTTAATTTTTTAGAACTATTCATTAATATTTTTGCACTTGAATCCGAATCATAAACTGGAACAGAATTGCTTTTAAACACTTTTGCTATTGTAGATTTTCCTGAACCAATACCACCTGTTAGACCAATTATTTTCATAAGTATAATACAAAATTAACTGAAGTTTTTGTTTAAAAGAAACTAATCTTTATTTGTAGAAGAGACTATATCAATAATTTCTTGACTTACTCCTACATTAGAAAAACCTCCATCGTTATACAAATTTTGAAGTGTTACTCTCTTAGTTAAATCTGAGAAAAGAGTTACTGTATAATTCGCACAATCTAAAGCAGTAGCATTTCCAAGAGGAGACATTTTTTCAGCATAAGTAATAAAACCATCAAATCCTGTAACCCCTTTTCCAGCAGTAGTAGGAGTTGGCGATTGAGAAATTGTATTTACCCTTACTTTTTTCTCTTTCCCAAAGAAATATCCAAAACTTCTAGCAATAGACTCTAAATAAGCCTTATTATCTGCCATATCGTTGTAATTTGGAAATACTCTTTGAGCAGCCATGTATGAAAGAGCAACAATGCTTGACCATTCATTCATCGCATCAAGTTTATATAGACTTTGTAATAATTTGTGAAAAGAAACAGCAGACACATCCCAACCTTTACCAGTCCAATCGTGATTTAAATCAGTGTAATGTTTTCCCTTTCTGACGTTGACAGACATACCAATTGAGTGAAGGACAAAATCAATTTTACCTTCAAAAATTTTCATAGTTTCATTAATAAGGCTTTCTAAATCTTCAATTTTAGTTGCATCAGCTGCAATAAGTCTTGAGTTTGTCTTTTTAGCAAGTTGATCAACATTTCCCATTCTTAGTGCAATTGGTGCATTGGTTAAAACAAATTCTCCTCCTTCTTCAAACACTCTTTCAGCTGTTTTCCAAGCAATTGAGTTCTCGTCTAAAGCCCCAAAGATTATTCCTTTCTTTCCTTTTAACAAATTGTATGACATATAAATAATTTGTGTAAATATAATATTAATTAAGTAACTCTTTAGCGTGTAATACAGCTGAGTCAGACATCAAGTCACCAGCAAGCATTTTAGCAATTTCGTCTATTCGTTCTTTATTACTTAACTTCTTTACCATTGTTGATGTAGAACTTATATTATTGTATTTGTAAACTTTTAATTGATGGTCACCTTTAGCTGCTACTTGAGGAAGGTGTGTAATAGCAATAATTTGCATTTTAGAACTCATTTCAAGCATCATATTAGCCATGGCATTAGACATTTCACCTGAAACACCTGAATCAATTTCATCAAAAATCATAGTAGGCAAATTTAAATGACTGGAGAGAATAGATTTAATTGACAACAAAATTCTTGATAGTTCACCCCCTGATGCAATTTTAAATAACGGTGCGTATTTTATTCCTTTATTAGCAGAAAACAAAACTTCTATCTGATCAGATCCAAATCTATTAAAATCATCAAGTTCAGAAATTTTAAAATCAAATGATGCATTTTTCATTCCTAAATCAAGTAATAAGGATTCCAATTGTAATTTAAGCTTTGGGATTATTTTTTTTCTTGAAATTGAAATTTTCTTGGAAATTTCTGTTAAATAGTTTTTTTTCTTTCTGATTGATTTTTCAAGTTCATCAATATTAATTTCAACAGTACCTGATTCATCTAATTTACTTTTAAGATGTTTTTGTTTAATTAATAAATCACTTATTGAATTTACAGAATGTTTTTTTTGTAAGGAATAGATAATATTAAGTCTTGATTCAAGTTTTTCAATTTCAGAATAATCATCATTAAAATCAAAGGATGGGTTATTTAATTCAGATTTTATATCATTTAGCTCAATTAATAGACTATCAATCCGTTCTTTAATTGAGGAAAAATTTTTAGAAAATTTTGAAATATTATTTAAAATTGAATTTAAAGAATATATCTTATTTTCGATACTATCTTCAGAATTATATAAGATTTGATCAATTTGAGAAAATGAAGATTTAAGTTCTTCAGAATTTTTATAAAGCTTTAATTTATTTTCAATAATATCCTGCTCATCAGAAACTAAATTAACATCACTAAGTTCGTTATATAAATACAACAGATAGTCGTTATCATTTTGTAGACTAGTATTTAATCTATTTAATTTATCTAATTCTATCTTTGATTCTCTGTAGTTGGATAAGGTTTGATTGAAATTCTTTACTATTAACTGTTGTTCTGCTAAATTATCAATTAGTGAATAAAAAAAAGAGTTATTAGAATTAGCTAAAGTTTGATGCTGGGTATGTATATCAAGAAGCTTTTCTCCAATGGTTTTTAAAAGATCTAAATTTACAGGTGAATCGTTAATAAATGACCTAGACTTACCATTAGGAAGAATTTCTCTTCTTAATATAGCTTGATCAAAATAATCAATATTATTGTCAACAAATAAATTTCTAATATTAAAACATGATAAATTAAATTCTGCTTCTAAAACACATTTTAAGTTAGAATTTTTTAATAAATTTTGACCGGCTCTTTTACCAATAATTAAAGATAATGCACTTAACAAAATAGACTTTCCTGAGCCAGTATCACCAGTTACAGTAGTAAAACCGGTTGAAAAATCAATTTCAACTTTATCAATTAAAGTGAAATTTTTAATTAAAATTTTGGTTATCAAAGTTTTTTAATTTAGTTATTAAATTAATAAAATTATCTTATACTATTCCATTTGTTCGATAAGAAAGGGTTAAGATAATTTAAATCTGAAACTAGACTAGTTACGTCAAAAAATGATCCTCCAGAAAAAATATCTTTAATTTCATCTGATTTTGAATCAAATAATATTTTTAACAAAATCGAATTAGGTTTTCTTTGCTGAAGTGATTTCAAGGATGAAATCGAATTAGCAATATTTTTTTTTGCAGAAAAAATATCAGAATGCATTAGATCCAATCCATTTACATGATAATTAAACAAAAAATTAGAAAATTCATTAGAATCATTTGAAGTTAAATATTCAATTAGCCAAAACTTATTAAATTTTCCTCCATTGTGAGAAGAATTCCATCCTGGAACATTACTTTGGTTAGCATAATTTAAAATCTTCTTAGAAATATCATAAAAATAATTTCCAGAATTAATAACAAATGAATCGTGATCAATTCCTACTATAATATTTATATAAAAAGCAAACAATGAAGATATTTTTGAATCGAACTGATTATCTCTATATATGATAGGCTCGAATTCGAGATAGTCAAACTGAAAGTTCTTTTCTATATAGTTAAAAATAGGAGTAGAATATGAGGAATTGAATACAGGCCTTGAGGCTTGAAATTCAATGTTTGCTACATAACTATTATTTGAATAACTCGTGATTGATAATAAAATACTTAAATTAACTTTTTCAAATTCAGAATAATTAACATTTGACCAACTTGAATTATTTATAAAATTTGATAAGGAAATTTCTAAATTTTTAAAAACAGAACTATTAGTTTGATTGATAGATTCAGAATTCACAATAACCTTAGCGTTGATTTCTTGAGAATATGAAAAATTTAGACATAAAAATATTAATATAAAAAGGGTTATTTTTTTCATAAGAAATTTTTAATTAGTTCATTAAAAATATCTTTCGAAACATCAATTTTAGATTTTAATTTGAATTTTTTGATTTTTCCATTTTTATTTATAAAAGTTACTTTATTGGTGTCATGTCCAAATCCAGCACCTTTATCGTTTAGAGAATTTAATACTATAGCATCTAAATTTTTATTCTCGATTTTAGATAAAGCGTTCTGAAATTCGTTATCTGTTTCGAGCGCGAATCCAACAAGAATTTGTTTATTAGATTTAATTTCGCCAAGGTGTTTCAAAATATCTTTATTCTCAACTAAATCGATTGAAAGCAAATTTCCACTCTTTTTTTTGATTTTAACTTTAGATCTTTTTTTTGGTTTAAAATCTGATACTGCTGAGGAAAGAATTGAAATATCAGATGATCTAAAATGTTTTACAACTTCTAAAAACATTTCATCTGCAGAAACAATATTAATAACAGTAATATTAGCGTCAGTTATATTCAAACTAGTTGGACCTGTAATTAATACAACTTCAGCACCCAAATTAGCTGCAGTTTTAGCCAAAGAAAAACCCATTTTTCCAGATGAAAAATTGCCAATAAAACGAACAGCATCAATCGGCTCATATGTTGGACCTGCAGTTATTAATATTTTTTTATTAAATAATTTTAAACCTTTACTAATATCTTTAATTATAAAACTTACAATCTCCTCAGGTTCTTTCATCCTGCCTTCTCCCTCAAGTCCACTAGCCAAAAATCCGGAATTTACTGGTATATGAATCTTTCCATGAATAATTAGCTTTTGAATATTTTCTTGATTAGCTAAATTCTTATGCATATCCAAATCCATAGCTGGAGCAAAATAAACAGGACATTTTGAAGATAAATAAGTAGCTAGAAGCAGATTATCAGCTCTTGCAGAAGCCATTTTAGATAAAGTATTTGATGTAGCTGGAGCTATTAAAAAAATATCTGCCCAAAGTGCTAGTTCGACATGATTATTCCAAAGTTTATTTTCATCGTTTTGATCAAAAAAATCTGATATAACAGGCTTGTTCGATAATGTTGAAAGAGTTAGCGGAGTTACAAAATTCTTTGAACTAGGTGTCATTAAAACTTGAACATGTGCTCCTTGTTTTTTTAAAAGTCTAACTATGTAAGTTGATTTATAAGCAGCAATACCACCTGTAACTCCAAGTAAGATATTTTTACCACTTAGAATAGACATTTCTATTCTTTAATTTCAGTATTTCTATAATAAATTTTTTCCTTTAACCAATTTTCAACGGCCATAGCATGAGCTTTAGGAAGTTTTTCATAAAATTTAGAAACTTCAATTTGTTCTTTGTTTTCAAAAATTTCATCTAAACTCTCGGTTGGACTTGCAAACTCTTCTAGTTTATCTAACAATTCTTTTTTAATAGATTCATTTATCTGAATTGTTCTTTTAGATATGATTGAAATAGCTTCGTAAATGTTATCGGTTTTAGCATCAATAGCATTTCTGTCGTAAGTGATAGTTTCTAGTGGTGCATCAGTTTTTTTAAAATCCATGTTGTTTAATTTACTGTACTGTTATATTTTTTGCAAATGTAGTAATTTCTTTGTCTATAGACTCAATCATTTTTGTTGATTTGTCAATGTATTTAGTTTCCGGATAGGTAGCCATTAATTCATTATGAATTTTTTTTGCTGCTTCTAATCTTTCAAATTTCTTTGAATCAATACTATTTACAGCCAATTCGTAAGATGAATCTAACAGATAAAACAATGCATCCTCTCTGTAGGGAGTGCCAGGGTAATCGGAAATAAAGTCATCTAAAACAATTATCGCAGATTTATAATCTCTTATTGTATTAAATTGTTTTGCTATTTCAAAAGCTTTTAATTCAAGTTTGATTCTTAATTCTTGAACTAAATCGTTTGCATCAGACATTTTTTCAGAATTTGGATAAGAATTTATAAATTCTTGAAGTTTGTCAATAGCAGTTAAAGTTTCTTTTTGATCTAAGCTAAAAACAGGCGAAGTTTTATAGTAAGAATAAGCACCTAAATATGCCGCTTCATCAACTTTTTGGCTAAGTGGATATGCTTTTATAAAACTTTCAAATTGATAACCTGCATCAATATACTTTCTGGTATTTAATAATGAATTAGCATAAAAAAAAGTAACTCTTTCAGCTTGTGGTTTGCCTCTGTATTGAGATTGAATTTGTTCGAATAATCTAGATGCACGTCTAAATTCTTGATCTTCATAATATTTTTCAGCAACTTCATACTTTAATTTGATATCCTCACTTTTTAAAACTCTTTGAAACTCGTTACAAGAAGACAAGAATATTAAGAAAAAAATAATTGGTAATTTATTTTTTAAATACATCTGGCAAATTTAGTATTTTTTTCTAAACGATTTAATAATCTTTTATTATTGTAGAAATTGAATTATTAATCTTAATTTTTAATTCATCTGAAACAGGAACTAAAGGTAATCTCAAAATATTTTCGCATAAATTTAATTTATGTAAAGCAGATTTAATTCCAGAGGGGTTTCCTTCCAAAAAAAGATAATCTAATAATGGCTTTACAATTTTGAATTTTGACTGAGATTCAAACTCTTTTTTTTCCATCGATAGATTAATTATTTCTGAAAATTCTTTAGGAATACAACCTGCAATTACAGAGATAACTCCGTCTCCACCCATTAAAACACTTTGATAAGCAGTATTATCGTCACCAGAAATAACTAAAAAATCATCAGGTTTGTTTATAATTAATTGTTTTACTTGATTTAAATCCCCACTAGCTTCTTTTATACCAATTATATTTTTAAACTCATTTGCTAGCCTTATAGTAGTTTCAGGAAGTATATTGCATCCTGTTCTTGACGGAACATTATATAAAATAATTGGTATTGTTGATGATTGAGCTATTAAAGAATAATGCTTGTAAAGGCCCTCCATTGTAGGTCTATTATAGTATGGTGTTACAGAAAGAATAGCAGAATAACCTAAAAAATCAGATTCTTTTATTTCATTTAATAAAGACATAGTATCATTTGAGCCTAAACCTAAAACCAATGGAACACGATTATTATTAGCTTCAACAAATGCTTTTCTAGAAATAATTTTTTCATCATTACTCATTGTGGAACTTTCTCCTGTAGTACCTTGAACAACAATATAATTAATGTCATTTTCAACAAGAAAATCAACAAGGTTTTTAATGGCTACAAAATCTATTGAAAGATCTTTTTTGAAAGGAGTTACTACAGCTACACCTGTTCCTTTAAGTTTTTTTAATAAACTCATTATTTAATTATTCTTAAGTATTTAATTAATTCACTATCAAATTCTTTAAATTTTTTTATTTTTTCAGAGAAAATTAGATCATTTAATCTTGAATCTACGGAGCTAAAACCAACTCTAAATTTAGCATTCACTTTTGAAGATAATAAAGTCAAAACATTATTGGACTTAAAAAAATTAATTAATAAATCGTAATCATAAGAAATAAATTCCAAGGAGTCTTTTCCTTTTAAATTACCTGAATAAGAAATAGATTTTGGAGTTATATTCATATTTGAAAAAATATTAAAACCATTATCATTTTCTTGAAAAGTAATTAGCTTTAAATCTTTCTCTTTCAAACCTATCCTATGTACTAGTTTGATAAAATTACTAACCTCAACAGGAAACATTGGGTCAATGATACAACCAATTGTTTTTATAGGGTTTGGTTTTATTCTTGTCTGGTTATTTAAAAGTTCTAGTGATTTATTTATCTTTTTTTTAACAAGATTCTCATGTAGTGATTTAAATATCATATCTTTAAAGTTCTGCTAAATTACATATTTAAGAATTGATTACTATTTTTTACAATAAAAACATGAAATTGAAACTAATTGTTTTAATTATAACTCTATTTACAGTTTCTTGCACAAATACAGATTACACTATTTCAAAAATTTCTTACGAAGACAATATCAAAGTTCAAGATTCAGTCGGTGATATTGAAATTGAATTAATTATTAAACCATTTAGAAATAAAATTAAAACGTTAGAAAAAACCGTAGGATTTAGTGAAGAATCTTATAGTATTCGTGATGGCAAATTGGAATCTACTCTTGGTAATTTAATTGCTGATATTTTGTATGAGGAGTCCAATCCTGAATTTTACAAAATGACTTCAAAAAACATAGATTTTGCATTATTTAATTATGGTGGTGTTAGAGGAACATTAAATAAAGGTAAAATAACTCAACATGATTTATTTACAATAATGCCATGGAAAAACTTAGCAACCGTAGTAAAAATAAAAGGAGAAAAAGTTGTTGAATTAGTCCATTATTTTAATAAGGAAAACTTAGCACACCCTAGCACCCGGTTAGAAATAGAGTTTTTTAATGAAAAAATTAAAAAAATACTTATTAATAAAAAAAAATTTAATGTGAACAAAAACTATTATGTTTTGACTTCCAACTTTTTACAGGAGGGTGGAGACAAAATGATATTTTTCAAAGATCCTTTGGAAATCTATAACCTAAATTTGAATTTAAGAGACTTACTAATAAAATCAATGAGAAATAAAAAATTTATTAAGAGTAAACTAGATAATAGAATTTTTAGATCAAAATGAAGAGAAGAAATTTTTTAAAACATATAAAAACTTCTACAATTTGTGGATTAACACTCCCATTAACAGGATTAACCAGTTCTTCAAACAAATTTAAAAAAATCACAATCTTACACACTAATGATGTTCACAGTCATATTGATCCATTTCCAGAAAATGATCCAATAAATCCAAATAGCGGAGGGGTTGTCGCTAGATCAAATCTCATAAACTTTATCAAAAAGGGGAATCCCAATACTTTAGTTCTTGATGCAGGTGATGTATTTCAAGGCACACCATATTTTAATTTTTTTGAAGGTGAAGTTGAATTAAAATTGATGAGTAAAATGGGTTATAATGCATCAACTCTTGGAAATCATGAATTTGATAATGGAATTGAAAAATTAGCCAAGTCTTTAAAACATGCTAACTTTTCTTTTTTAAATTCAAATTATACTTTTAAAAACACAGCGCTTGAAAATAAAATAAGTAAATACAAAATTTTTAATGTCGATGGTATCAAAATTGGAGTTTTTGGCTTAGGAATTGAATTAAACGGATTGGTTGAAAAAAAATTGTACACTGGAATAAATTACTTAGATCCGGTTGAAATATCAATTGACATTACTAATGAATTGAAATTTAATCATAATTGTGATTTAATTATCTGTCTTTCTCACTTGGGTTTTTCTTATTCAAAAGACAAAAATATAATGTGTGATTTGGTATTAGCAAAGAAAACAAGAAATATAGATCTAATAATTGGAGGACATACCCACACGTTTTTAGAAAAACCAGTACAAATAAAAAATCTTGATGACAAAAATGTGTTAATTAACCAAGTAGGTTGTTTTGGAATAAATCTAGGTAAAATTGATTTCTATTTTTCAGATGAAAAAATTAAAGAAAGCTCAGATAACATAAAGGTTTAAAGTTTTATTAATTTATCAAAATCTTGCTCAGAAATTATACTAATTCCTAAATCATTAGCTTTTTTTAATTTACTTGGTCCTATTTTATCACCTGCTAACAAATAATTAGTTTTAGAACTCACAGAGCTAAGATTTTTCCCTCCATTAAGGTCAATTATATTTTTTAATTGGTCTCTCGAATAATTTTGAAAAATACCTGAAATCACAAAGGATTTATTTTTAAAAATATCACTAACATTGTTTCTTATATTACTTTGAAATTGTAATCCATTTTTTTTAAGCTTTTCAATATTTAAAATATTATTATCGTTCTTAAAAAAATCAACTACACTTTGTGAAATTCTTTCACCGATTTCATCAACCTCAAGTAATTCTTCATAAGATTGAGAAATTAAATTATCAATTGAACCAAATTTATTTGCAAGGTTCTTTGAAACTGTTTGACCTACATATCTAATTCCTAATGCAAATAAAACTCTTTCAAAAGGTATGTTTTTGGAATCATTTAATCCATTAAATATATTATCAACGGATTTTTCAGCCATTCTATTTAAATTTAATAAATCATCTTTTTTCAAAGTGTAAAGATCAGCATAATTTGTAATAAGTTTGTTTTGAAACATTAGCTGAATAGTTTCATTTCCAATTCCATTTATATCCATTGCTTTTCTTGAAATAAAATGCTGAATTCTTCCTGTAATTTGAGGTGTACAAGAATTGAAATTTAAACAATAATGATGAGCTTCTGATTCGTTTTTTGATAAATTAGATTGACAAGAAGGACACTTGTTAATAAATGAAATTCGATTTGAAAAAAGATTTCTTTTATCAATTTGAACATCAACAATTTTAGGAATAATCTCTCCTCCCTTTTCAATCAAAACGTGATCATTTAAATGTAAATCCAGTTTATTTATTTGATCCTCATTGTGAAGGGAAGCTCGTTTTACTATTGTACCACCTAATAATACAGGATTTAAATTTGCCACTGGAGTTATGGCACCAGTTCTTCCAACCTGATAACTTACAGAAATAAGCGAAGTAGAAGCTTGAAGAGTTTTAAATTTATATGCAATTGACCATCTTGGATATTTAGAAGTAAATCCTAAGGTTTTTTGATAATCTATTTGATTGACTTTAATAACTATGCCATCAATTTCAAAATCTAAATTATTTCTTTTTTTATCCCAACTTTTAATAAAATCAAAAACTTCTTCAATAGAACTACAGAGTTTGAATGAATTTGAAACATTAAAACCCCAATTTGAAGCTGATATCAAATTTTCATATTGTGTTTTTGAATCGTCATTTTCAGAAACAACTTGGTATAAAAAACATTTTAATGGTCGTTTAGCAACCTCTGAACTGTCTTGTAACTTTAAACTTCCTGAAGCAGTATTTCGAGGATTCATGTAGGTGTCTAAACCCTTTTCTATTCTATCATTATTCATCCTATTAAAATCATTGAGTTCAATAAATATTTCACCTCTTATTTGAAATTTTTTCGGGTAATTTCCTTTTAATTTTAAAGGAATAGTTTTGATAGTTTTAATGTTTTCAGTTACATCATCTCCTTGAACTCCGTCACCCCTTGTTACAGCCCTAACTAAAAGTCCATTTTCATAAGTTAAATTAATTGAGACCCCATCAAATTTTAGTTCACATAAATATGTAAGATCACTATTTGGTATTTTTTTTATAATTCTCGTATTAAAATTGTCTAAGTCTTCTTTAGAATATGAATTATCCAAAGAATACATTGGATATTCATGTTTTACATTATTAAATTTTTTAGACACCTTACCTCCCACTCTTTGAGATGGAGAATTAGAATCAAAAAATTGTGGAAACTTTGATTCTAAGTCAATTAATTTTTTTAACATCAAATCAAACTCATAATCACTTATTATTGGAGCATCTTTTACATAATAAAGATGTGTGTGCATATGTAATTCATTTCTAAGATTCTCTAATATATTTTGATCTGAACTCATTTTTTTACAGCCTTAATCATTCTATTTTTTGACCTAAAATCATTTTTAAGTTTAATATCGTAAAATCCTTTATCTTTTAAAAGTTTTATGACTTCTTTAGAAAAATTTTCGTTTATTTCAAGGTATAAAAAACCGTTAGGTTTTAAATTAGTATTTGAAAAATCAAATATTTTCTTATAAAAATATAACGGATCGTCGTCTTCAACAAAAAGAGCAGTGTACGGTTCAAAAAACTTTACATTATTTGATATAAATTTTTTTTCTTTAATTGTAACGTAAGGCGGATTAGAGACTATTACATCGTATTTATTATCAACCAGCTTAGGTTTTGTTATATCTGACAACTCAAACTCTACAGTTACATTATTTAAAGTCGCATTATGATTAGCAATTTTAATAATATCTTCACTTATATCCCAACCTGTTACTTTACAATTATTTAAATTTTTAGATAAACTTACGGCTATACATCCACTACCAGTGCCAATATCCAATATGTTTTTATTTGTATGTTCATCATTGATAATCCAACGAACCAACTCCTCAGTTTCAGGTCTGGGAATCAATACACTATTATTTAATTTAAAAATTAAATTCATAAAATTAGTTTCTCCAATAACGTATTGAATTGGCATCTCATTTAATAAAGAATCAATTGAGTTTTTAAGATTTTGTTCTTGAGTTTTAGGGATTTTAGTACTTGAGTTCAAAATATAATCCATTCTACTACAATTACAAAAATGATCAATTAGCCAGAAAAAAAATTCGTCAAGTTCATTTTTATCAATTCTTGCAATTAATTTGCTTTTAAATAAATTATTAAACTCCAGTAATGTCATTATAAATTTTTTATCATCCATACAGGGCATGAACAGTGACCTGTGTTTCCAATTGGTTTTTGTAAGTAACTAAACCCTTTTTTCAAATATAACGATTGAGCTTTCTTCATATTATGCATTGTCTCTATGTAACATTTTTCAAATCCGTAATCAAGTGCACTTTTCAAACATAAATCTATCATTATATTTCCTAATCCTTTCCCTCTTGCCTCTTCTAAAAAATACATTTTCTGTAGCTCGCATATATTATCATTTGAGTTTTTAAGTTTTGAAATACCTGCCCCACCCAATAAGAAATTATTATGTAGTATTACATAATATGAACTTTTTAAGACATTGTAAGATTGATACATGTTTTCTAATTCTGGATCTGCTAATGCCGTCCCAGTTTCTGGAACATCAAATTCTCGCATAACACTAGATAAAATACGTTGTATTTCTAGATTATCTTCTTCTTTAATTTCTCTAATTAAAAAATCACCTCTAACTTTCATATTTTAAAAGTATTTTTGTGTTGTGAAGATACATCATATATATTAGTAAAAATCTGTGATTTGTTAATAAAAAGAGTTGAAATAGATGAAAAGTATATGTCAAAATGTATACTTCTTGCTAGAAATAATAAATCAAAATATTATCCTAACCCCTCAGTTGGATGTCTTATTGTAAAAAATAATCACGTTATTTCAGAAGGGGTAACATCAAACTATGGTGGAAACCACGCAGAAGTCAACACAATTAATAATGTTAAAAATAAACAAGACCTAAAGGGCTCTACTCTTTATGTAACATTAGAGCCTTGTTCTCATTATGGAAAAACACCTCCATGTGTTGAACTAATAAGCAAGTATGAAATAAGTCATGTTGTAATTGGTACTATTGATATTAGCTCAAAAGTGAACGGAAATGGAATTAAATTCCTTAAAAATAAAGACATAAAAGTAACAGTTGGTGTTTTAGAAAAAGAGTGTAAAAATCTTCATAGAAATTTTCTCCATTTTAACAGTCATAAAAGACCATACATAATATTAAAATGGGCACAAACATTGGATAATTTTATTGCTCCAACAAATAAATCTGATAGTAAACCATTTTGGATTAGTTCTATTAAAAGTAGAAAATTAGTGCACAAATGGAGATCTGAAGAACATGCCATATTAATTGGATATAATACCGCTTTAAGTGACAATCCTTCATTGACAGTAAGACATGTAAAAGGTAACAATCCAATACGAATAATACTTGATGACAAAAATTCACTTGATAAAGATTTAAATGTTTTTAATGGTGAATCTGAAACATTGGTAATTGAAAATTTTTTAAAAGAAAACAATTTAGGAAACTACATCTGTGAATTTTTACATAAAAATAAAATTCAATCAATTATTATTGAAGGTGGTAAAAAAACATTAGATCTATTTATTAAAAATAACATTTGGGATGAGGCAAGAATATTTACAAATGATATAAAACTTATTAATGGTGTGCCCAGTCCTAAAATTGAGGGAGCAATAAAATCAAAATATAAAATAGGAGAAGATGAACTAAAAATTATTTATCCAAAACGATTTTATCTAAAATAAATTTTGGACATCTTATCGGTTTATTTGTCTTGGAATTTAAGAAAACTAATTTTGTATATCCTTTTGTTATTAACTCGTTGTCTCTTAAGATGCTGTATTCAAATTCAATCATATAAGATGGTATTTGCTTGAGTTTTGTTAATAAAACAAGTTTGTCGTCAAATAGAGCAGGTTTTCTAAAATTAACTTTAACGTCAATAACGGGTAATAACATACCATCATTTTCCATCTGTTTATAAGAAATACCCAATTTTTTTAACCAAGCAATTCTTCCGATTTCAAAATATTTAACGTAATTTCCATGATATACAAATGACATTTGATCAGTTTCACTATACCTTACTATAATTTCAATTTTATCCTCCAAAAATGTAATTTGTAACTTTTAATTAATTACTTTTTAATATGAGCAAAAAATATTTAATATTCAATAGCAAAATGATTTTTTTTTAATAAAAATTTGCACATATTTGTTATATAATAATAATCAATAAAGTTTAACCAAATTATATTGATTTCAACAACCAAAAATTACAATTTAAATGATTACAGCTGAATCTGTTTGGGAAAACTGTCTTAAATTCATAAAAGACAACATACAGATTCAAGCCTATAAAACTTGGTTCGAACCAATCAAACCAATTAAATTCGAAAACAACGTGCTGAGTGTTCAAGTTCCAAGCAAATTTTTTTATGAATGGCTTGAAGAACATTATGTGAAATTATTAAAACTTGCGTTAAATAAAGAACTTGGAGAAAATGCCAGATTAATATATGTAATTAAAATGGAAAATACATTTGGCAACCTTAGTCCTTTTACTGAAAAAATACCTAGTCAATATAAAACAAATATCCCTTCTCAAAAAGTTGACCTTTCCATTGGAAATCTTCAAACCGAGTTAAGAAATCCCTTTGTAATTCCTGGAATAAAGAATTTAAAAATAGAATCTCAACTAAATCCAAATTATACTTTTGACAATTTCTTGGAGGGAGACGCAAACAGACTTGCAAGATCAGCAGGTTTAGCTGTTTCTAACAAGCCTGGAGGAACATCATTTAATCCCTTATTAATTTTTGGAGGAGTAGGATTAGGTAAAACACATTTAGCTCATGCTATTGGAGTTAATGTAAAAGAAAAATTTCCAGAAAAAACAGTTCTTTACATTTCAGCTGAAAAATTCACACAACAGTATATTGATTCAGTCAAAAAAAATAATAGAAATGACTTTATACATTTTTATCAAATAATAGATGTTTTAATTATTGACGATGTTCAATTTTTCTCTGGAAAAACAGGAACACAAGATGTATTTTTTCATATTTTCAATCATTTACATCAAAATGGCAAGCAAGTTATTCTAACCTCAGATAAAGCACCGGTTGATATGCAAGATATTGAACAAAGATTATTATCTAGGTTCAAATGGGGGTTATCTGCTGAACTTCAAAGGCCTGATTATGAAACAAGAGTTTCTATTTTAAAAAACAAACTTTATAGAGATGGGGTGGAAATTTCTGATGAAGTAATTGATTATGTAGCTAAAAATATAAAAGTTAACGTTAGAGAATTGGAGGGTGCTGTAATTTCATTAATAGCACAATCATCTTTTAATAAAAAAGAAATTACAATTGAATTAGCAAAAGGAGTTGTTGAGAAATTTGTTAAAAACACAAAAAGAGAAGTTTCTATAGATTACATTCAAAAAATAGTTTCTGAATATTTTCAGATGGATGTTTCTACTCTTCAGTCAAAAACAAGAAAAAGACATATTGTTCAAGCAAGACAATTAGCAATGTTTTTTGCCAAAAAATTCACAAAAGCATCACTTGCTAGTATTGGATCTCAAATAGGCCGAAGAGATCACGCAACTGTCCTTCATGCTTGTAAAACTGTTGATAATTTATCTTTTACAGATAAACAGTTCAGAAAATACGTTGAAGATTTATCCAAAAAATTTACAGTATAAAATTTATAGATGAGCTTAGGAAAACTTTACCTAGTTCCTAATAAACTCGGTGAGTCAAAAACTTATAATTTCCCTGAACATCAATACACTTTAATAAAAAACACAAAATATTTTATTTTTGAAAATGAAAAACCAGGAAGAGCTTTTATAAAAGAAATAAGTCCTGAAAAAAATCAATCTGAATTAAATATATCAGTTTTAAATAAACACACTATTGAAAAAGAAATTAAGAATTTTTTAAACCCTTGTTTAAGTGGAAATGATATTGCTTTAATTTCAGATGCAGGATGTCCTGGAATTGCAGATCCTGGTTCTGAAATTGTAAGATTAGCACACGAGAATAAAATTAAAGTTATTCCTTTAGTTGGACCTTCTTCAATATTATTAGCGCTTATGGGTTCTGGAATGAACGGTCAAAGTTTTAAGTTTAATGGTTACCTTCCTATTGAAAAAAATGAAAGAAAGAAAAAAATAAAAATTTTAGAAAATAAATCACTAATTACAACTCAAATTTTTATGGAAACACCATATAGAAATAATAAATTTTTATCTACATTACTTGTTACTTTAAGGCCGGAAACAAAATTGTGCATAGCTTGTGATTTGACTTTAAGTAGTGAATATATAAAAACAAAGGAAGTTAAAATTTGGAAATCAACTAAAGTTGATATTCATAAAAGACCCACTATTTTTTTAATACAAAGCAATTAAACCTTAGGCTTTCTTACGGCTTCAACCATTGATAAGTCAAAATTTTGAAAATATTTTATATACTTTGAAATTGAAGTTCCAAAGGCATCTTTTTTATCATCTTTTCCACCTGAACGCAAATATTTTTTTACATTTCCAGGTCCAGCTAAGTGAGCAGCAGCAATTATTCCAGACTCACTTATTTTAGTTTCATTAATTATTGTTCCAACAAACCATTTTATGTCTCTTCTTAAAATCCATTTATTTCTCTGAACATTAATTAAGAAAACTCTTTCTTGAAGCTTTGCATCATTAATGAAATTTTTAGAATTTTTAATTCCATACATTTTAAGAGTATTCAAATTAAATTGATACTTACCCATAAAGCCAAATTTATTGATACGATTGTAACGACCACTTGATTCCTTGAATCCAAGTAATTCTTTAAAACCAGTATAATCATCAATTAAAAAAATATAATTGGGTATTTCAATATTTTTATCAGCTGATACTATGTATTCTAAGTCAATATATGTGTTGTCAAATGTTTTATTATAATCAGTGGAGATAAAAGAAGTGCTAAATACAAATAAGATTGTAAGCACTAAATTGTTTTTGAACATACTATACATTATAACTATAATAAGATAAAATCAATTTAAAATATGGCGCAAACATACATAAAATATTAATTATCTGATAATCAATATATTACCTTCTTATGTTGTTTTTTTTAAGCCAATTTGTATACTGGCGTTTGTTTTTGTTGTGTTGCCTGTATGTTTTAGCAAAAATATGATATCCAGGTCTTTTAACATCTGCAACAAAAAACAAGTATTCATGAGTTTCCATTTCTAAAACAGATTCAATTGATGAAAAATCAGGCATATAAATCGGGCCCGGCGGCAGCCCCCTATTTATATAAGTATTATAAGGTGATTTTATTTTAAGATCTCGATATAAAACCCTTCTAATTTTTTTATCAAACCCTTTTTTTTCCTTTATTGTATAAACAACAGTTGGATCAGCTTGCAGTTTCATTCTTTTCTTTAATCTATTGAAATAAACACCTGAAATAGTTGGTCTTTCATCAACTTTAGGGGTTTCTCTTTGAACTATTGAAGCCAAAACAGAAACTTCAACAGGGCTTAAATTTAATGACCTAGCTTTTTGTTTTCTTAAATTATTCCAATATAAATTGTATTGATAAAGCATTTTATCACGAAACTGATCTGCGCTTGTGTTCCAATAAAATTCATAGGTGTTTGGAAGAAAAATAGCAAAAACAGACTCAGAGTTTAAATTATTCGTGTTTAAAAATAATTTTTCATTAAATGAATTCATTAAACTTAAACTATCAGCTTCTATGTATTTCGATATTCTAGAAGCTAAATTTTCTAACCTTTCCACATTGTTAAAAGTTACTTTTACAGGGACATTGTTAAATTTTAATGAATTTAGAATTTCTTTATTTGAAAAACCTTTTTTTATTTCATATTTACCCGCTTTAATATTTAAAATATATTTTTTTTTATATGCTGCGTCAAAGAAAGTTGAGGAATCTTTTAGCAAAGGAAAGATTTGTTTTTTTAAATTATCTAAGCCTGATCCTGTTGGAATATATAGATAAATTTTCTCTTCATTAAAACTTGTGTTTTCAGCATAATAAGTATTGTAGTAGTTAATAGTAAACATTAAAGCCAAAAACAAAAAACATGTAACTCCTAACCCAATTATAAATTTATATAATGATTTATTTTCCATTTATATATCAATTTCACCTGAAAATACCATTTCAACTCCTCCAGATAATTTAATATCAAAATATCGTTCTTCGATAGTATCAAATTTAACGGATAATTCTCCTCCTTTTGTTTTTATTACAACTTCTTTAGAATTTGTTTTTCCTAATTTAAACATAGCTAAAGCTACCGCTGTAACACCTGTTCCACAGGAAAGCGTCTCATCCTCTACTCCTCTTTCATATGTTCTTACTGAAAATTCATTTTCTGAGATTTGTTCTACAAAATTCACATTAACTCCATTTTTTTTAAATAAAGAATTGTTTCTTATTTTCTTGCCATTTTCAAATACTTTATAATCATTGAGACATTGAACAATTTTTACATAATGAGGAGATCCAGTATCTAACAAAAGATCATCTCCTATACTTTTAATATTTCTAACTGGCTTCATAGACAAAGTAATTATATTATCTAAAATTGAAGCATCGTGTAATCCATCATAGGCAGTAAAAACTGTATTATCATTAATAATTTTAAGATTTTGAACAAATTTTACAGAACAACGAGCACCATTTCCACACATCGATCCTAAATTTCCATCAGAATTATAATAATTCATTGTAAAGTCAGAAGATTTTGAAGGTTCTATTAAAATTAATCCATCGCATCCGATTCCATATTTTCGATCACAAAGTCTTTTAATCAAAGAATAGTTTTCAGATGGAAAAGATAAATCAGTGTTGTCAATAATTATAAAATCATTTCCTGTTCCTTGATATTTTTGAAATTTAATCTTCATTTTTTATAATATAACGAATATATAAAAAGAAAAAGTTGTTAAAAAGTAGTTAAAATATATTTTTCTAAAATTTAAAAATATAATTTTGAATTAAAATTTTATTATGAAAAAATTACTTTATACTTTTTTAGTTTCATTATTTGGAGGATTTTTAGCATTATTCATGCATAATTTTTATTATGACCATTCAAATAATATTATCACAGAGGAAAAAGATAATATGGTTAATATTTCATTTAATCCGTTATCTAACAGTAATTTAAGTGTTGAAAATGATTTTGTTTCTGCTGCAGAAAAAACTATTCACTCTGTTGTTCACGTAAAAAACACTAGTATTAGTGGGGGGAATTCTTCACTTTGGGATTATTTCAATAATTCTGGAGGAAAAACAAGAGTTGGAATGGGATCTGGAGTTATAATTTCAGAAGATGGATATATAATCACAAATAATCACGTGATTGAAAATGCTAGTACAATTGAGATTACCACAAATAATAACAAGACATATAATGCTGAACTTTTAGGAAGTGATGAAGTTTCAGATATTGCTGTTCTAAAAATTGTCGGAGACGAATCATTTCCTTATATCAGATTTGCAGATTCTGACCAAACTAAAATTGGAGAATGGGTGTTAGCTGTAGGAAATCCATTCAATTTAACTTCTACAGTAACAGCAGGAATAATTAGTGCAAAATCAAGAGATTTAAACGATTTTGATTCAAAAAATCAATCATTTATTCAAACTGATGCTGCAGTTAATTCAGGAAATAGTGGAGGCGCTTTAGTTAATACTAACGGAGATTTAATTGGAATTAATACTGCTATCACAAGTGGAACTGGTGGATTTGTTGGTTACTCGTTCGCTGTTCCAAGTAATGTAGCTAGAAAAATTTTTGAGGATATAATTGAATTTGGAAACGTGCAAAAAGGATTACTTGGAGTAACAGGATTTGGGCTAAACTCTAAATCTGCAAATGAACTTAACATAGATCTAACTGAGGGGTTTTTTGTAAATGATACTGAAGCAGAAATGGGAGCAGAAAGAGCTGGAATTATAAAAGGGGATGTAATAATCAGCCTTGATAATATTAAAATCGAAAAATTTTCTGATTTATCAGGATACTTAAGTACAAAAAGACCTGGTGATAAAATTTCAGTTGGTATAATCAGAGATAATAAGAATATTAAATTAAGAGTGACTTTAGAAAAAAATAATAATGTAAGTTTTTTAGGAATGCAATTAAAAAATATGACTAAAACTGAATTAGAGTCTTATAAAATAACGCACGGATTAAAGATATCAAATTTAAGAAATAGTTCTCTTTTTAGAATGGGAGTAAAACCAGGATATGCTTTAACAGAAATTAATAACAATGAAATAAAAAAAACTGAAGATCTATCTAATTATAATTCAAATACAAAAATTAACCAAATGATATTTGTGAGTCCAAATGGGGAAAAAGAAAGACTTATTTTTGAGTAATGAGAATTGATATAATAAGTGTTTTACCTAAATTAATTGAAAGTCCTTTCAACGCTTCAATACTCAAACGAGCAATTGACAAAAAACTAATTGAAGTTAATTTTCATGATTTAAAAGATTATGCTTCTAGCAAAAGAAGACAAGTAGATGATTATCAGTTTGGAGGAGGATCAGGTATGGTAATGATGATTGAACCCATAAAAAAATGTATAGATTCACTAAAAAAAGAAAGAAAATATGAAGAAGTTATTTACATGACACCAGATGGTGAAATGTTAAATCAAAAAATTTCTAATAAACTTTCATTAAAAGGAAATATAATTATTTTATGTGGACATTATAAAGGCGTAGATCAAAGAGTTAGAGATAGTTTAATAACCATGGAAATATCAATTGGAGACTACGTGCTTTCTGGTGGAGAGCTGCCTGCTGCAGTACTTTGCGATTCAATAATTAGATTAATTCCAGGCGTATTAGGAAACGAAACATCTGCACTAACCGATTCTTTTCAAGATGATTTATTGGCTCCACCAGTCTATACAAGACCTTCCTCATTTGAGAACTTAGATGTTCCTGAAATTCTTCTTTCTGGAGATAAATTAAAAATTGAACTTTGGAGAGAGGAAAAAGCTTTAGAAAGGACTAAAAATTTAAGACCAGACATTTTTGACTGAAATCTTTCTATAAATTAAAAAAAAAATGTAATTTCGCATTCGATTTTATTATAACCACTGACGATAATCGTGGATGTTGTAATAAATTAATTTAAAATCTTACACAATGGAATCTTTAATAAAATTCGTACAAGATGAATTTGTAACGAAAAAAGAAATCCCAACATTCAAATCTGGAGACACAATAACCGTTTATTATGAAATTAGAGAAGGTGAAAAAGTCCGTACTCAGTTTTTTAAAGGTGTTGTAATTCAAATCAAAGGAACTGGACTTACCAAAACTTTTACTATCAGAAAAATGTCTGGTACTATTGGTATCGAAAGAATTTTTCCTTTTAATCTTCCAGCTATTCAAAAAATAGAAATTAATAAAAAAGGAAGAGTAAGAAGATCTAGAATTTATTATTTTCGAGAATTAAGAGGTAAAAAAGCTAGAATAAAAGAAATTAAGAGGTAATTTAATACTCATACAAACTTGATGAAAAAAATTATAGTTAATAATCCAGTTGTTGAATTAGATGGAGATGAAATGACTAGAATTATTTGGGATTTTATTAAAACCAAATTAATACTACCCTACTTAGACCTAGATATTAAATATTATGATTTAAGTGTTAAACACAGAGATTTTACTGATGATCAAGTTACAATTGATTCAGCTGAAGCTATAAAAAAATATAATGTTGGTATTAAGTGTGCAACTATTACTCCAGATGAAGATAGAGTTGTTGAATACACATTAAAAAAAATGTGGAGATCCCCAAATGGAACAATAAGAAATATCGTTGGAGGAACGGTTTTTAGAGAACCTATAATTATGAAAAATGTTCCAAGGTATGTTCAAGGATGGACGAAACCGATTTGTATCGGCAGACATGCATTTGGTGATCAATATAAAGCCACTGACATAGTTACTCATGGAAAAGGAAAATTAACTATGACTTTCACACCTGAAAACGGAGATAAACCTAAAACTTGGGAAGTGTATAATTTTCAAGAAAATGGAGTTGCCATGAGCATGTATAATATTGATTCTTCGATTTATGGATTTGCGAGATCTTGCATGAATCAAGCTTTAACCAAAAAATGGCCTTTATATTTATCTACAAAAAACACTATTTTAAAAGCTTATGACGGACGTTTTAAGGACGTCTTTCACGAAGTTTTTACAAATGAGTTTAAAGAAAAATTTGAAGCAGCAGGCATAACATACGAACATAGATTAATCGATGATATGGTTGCTGCCGCAATGAAATGGAATGGCGGATTTGTATGGGCTTGTAAAAACTATGACGGTGATGTTCAATCTGACACAGTTGCTCAAGGTTTTGGCTCATTAGGTTTAATGACTTCGACTTTAGTCACACCTGATGGAAAAACAATGGAAGCAGAAGCTGCACATGGAACTGTAACTAGACATTATAGAGAACATCAAAAAGGTAATGAAACTTCTACCAATCCGATAGCTTCTATATTTGCTTGGACTAGAGGTCTAGCTCACAGGGGGAAACTTGACAACAATAATGAACTAATAGACTTTTGTAAAACATTAGAAACTGTTTGTATAGAAACAGTTGAAAACGGTCAAATGACAAAAGATTTAGCGCTGCTAATTCATGGAAAAAGTTTAAACAGATCTCATTATTTAAACACACAAGAGTTTTTAGATGCCATTAAAAAAGGTTTAGACTCAAGCTTTAATTAGTAAATATACTGGCATATTTTTTGTTATTAATTAATTAAAAATTATTCAAATAATTTTAAAATTTATTAATGTTCAAAAAGTTTTTATATTTATTTCTTATCCTCTTCACCAATTTTATTTATTCTCAAAATAATTTTACTTTTAGTGGATATGTTATGTCCTCTGAAAGTAATGAACTTATAATTGGAGCAAATATCGTTTTTCCAGAAATTAATTCTGGGGCTATCACAAACAGTTACGGTTTTTTTTCAATTACGATTCCAGAGGGTGTCTACAAAGTAGAAATTAGTTCAATTGGATTTAAGAATATTTCAAAAAAGATTTTCCTTCAAAAAGATTTAAAAGTAAATTATTATTTAGAAGAAAATATTGAAAATTTAAATGAAGTAGTTGTCACTAAAAATGTTGAAGAAATAGATATAAAAAAACCTATAATGAGTTTAAATATCTTATCTAATAAAACAATAAAACAAACTCCTGTATTATTTGGAGAATCAGATTTGTTAAAAACAATTCAACTTTTGCCTGGAGTTTCAAATTCTGGTGAGGGAACTGGGGGGTTTAATGTTCGTGGTGGTGCTGGCGATCAAAATTTAATATTATTTGATGAAGCTATTATTTATAACTCCTCACACCTATTTGGGCTGTTTTCGGTATTTAATTCAGATGCAATTAAAGAATTAAAACTTTATAAGGGTGGGATTCCTGCATCATATGGCGGAAGATTATCCTCAGTGTTAGATGTATATCAGAAAGATGGAAACAGTAAGTCAAACAAATTTAGTGGTGGAATCGGACTAATTTCAAGTAGATTACTTTTTGAAGGTCCAATACAAAAAAACAAAAGTTCATTTTTAATTGCAGGTAGAGGATCTTATGCACATTTATTTCTAAAATTAACTGATATTGAAAATGTAGCATATTTTTATGATTTAAATACAAAATCTAACTTCAAAATAGACGATAAGAACACGCTTTACTTTTCAGGATATTTTGGAAGAGATTTATTTAGATTAAATAATACTTTTTCGAATACTTATGGGAATTCCACAATTAACCTAAGATGGAATCATTTGTTGAGTGACAAAACATTCACAAATACTTCAGTTATATATAGTGATTATTATTATGGACTAACTCTTGATTTCATAGGATTTAATTGGAATTCGGGAATTAAAAATTTAAATATAAAGTTCGATTTAAAAAATTATTATTCTGAAAAAATTCAATTTAATTATGGACTTAATTCTATATATTATGAATTTAATCCAGGCGAGATAAAACCGATTAACGGTTCAGGAATTAATTATAAAAATTTAAATAAAAAGTATGCATTGGAAAATTCTGCATACTTTGATGTTATTCATAATATATCTAAAAGATTTGCGTTAAGATATGGCTTAAGATTTAATCAATTTCTAAGATTCAAACAAAATGGTCTTAATAGTTATTTAAATGATAATCCTGTTGAATATGATTCTAATCTAGGTATATATAAAGGCGCTGAAGCTATAGGAGAATTTAACATAAATAAAAATACTTTAAAAGCATATGGAAATATAGAACCTAGATTAAATGTAGCCTACAACTTCGATAATAAATCAATAAAAGCTAGCTATAATAGATTAAATCAGTACATCCATTTAATTTCAAATACAAGTGCACCAGCTCCATTGGATGTATGGACACCTAGCGGTCCTTATTTAAAACCCCAAAAACTAGATCAATGGGCATTAGGATTTCAATCAAAAATTAAAAATAAATTTAACTTAGAAACTGAATTATTTTATAAAAAAATTAAAAACAGACTTGATTATATTGATGGCGCAGATTTAGTAGCAAATGAAGCAGTAGAACGTGTTTTATTATCAGGAAAATCAAGAGCATATGGATGGGAATTTTTATTTAAAAAAAGCCAAGGTAAACACACTTATTGGTTTGCTTATACTCTTTCAAAATCTGAACAAAAAACTGAAGGAAGAACAAGTTTTGAAAAAGGAATAAATGATGGTGAATGGTATTACACTCCGTATGATAAAACTCACGACATTAGTTTTGTTTCAAATTATAAAATTTCAAATAAATTTACACTAAATACTAATTTTATTTTTCAAACTGGTCAACCCACTAATTACCCAGTTGGTCAGTACACTTATATGGATTTAAACATCCCAAATTATGGACCTAGAAATTCTAAAAGATTACCAAATTATCATAGATTAGATGTTTCAGTAACATTAAATTCTCAAAAAATAAAAAAATACAAAAGTGAATGGGTGTTTGGTTTTTATAACATTTACAACAGAGATAATGCAAATTCGATTTTTTTTAGAGAGAATAGTGAAACTTTAAAAAATGAGGCGGTTCAACTATCTATTTTTGGTATTGTACCAAGCATAACCTACAACTTTAAATTTTGATGAAAAAACTCATATTAATAACTTTAATAGCATTCACATCAAGTTGTGAAAAAGTAATAGAAATAGAAACAGATTTTGAGGATAAAAGACTTGTAATAGACGCTAGTATATCAAAACATAAAGATAGTATCAACGGAATAGCTGTTGTCAAGCTAAGTGAAACAATACCTTATTTTTCTGACAAATCTAATACTGTAGAAAATGCACTAGTTTCTATTAAGGTAAATGAAGAAAATTTTAATTTAAATTTTGACAATGTAAAATCATATTATTGGTCCAAATTAAATAATATTGAAAATGAAGATTATCTTTTATCCATAAAGCGTGACGACAATATTTATATTTCAACTGAAAAATTAATTCAAACACCAAAAATTAACTCTGTTAAATTTGGAGAAAGAAAGTCATTAAATGAAGATGAAGTTGAATTACTTGTAACTTTTAATGATCCACCTGAATTAGGCAATTATTATTTATGGAAATTTGGTCCTAAAAAAAATGGAAAATTTGATTATTTACCTGCTCTTGATAAGTACATAAACGGAAATGAATTTACTTTTTCATTTTTTATTGATAAAACTGAATATTTAAAAGATGTGGATTATATCAACATTGAAATAAATGGAATAAGTGAAGACTATTATAATTATCTTAACATACTTACCTCTCAAGCTGGAGCACAAAGCGGAAGGCCATTTTCTACGGCAAACGCAGTTATCAAGGGTAATATTATAAATCAATCAAATCCTGAAAATTTTCCACTGGGATATTATATAGTTTCTGAATTTGATTACTTTAGATTATCAAAAGAAGATGCTCCTGCTGATTTTTTTGATTAAAAAATAATTTATGAGTTTTGAAAGAATAACAGAATCAAATTCAAATTATGATGATTTAGAGTTAAAATCTTCTTTAGAACTGTTGAAAATAATTAATAATGAAGACCAATCCGTAGCTTTTAGTATTAAAAAAGAATTACACACGATAAATAAATTAATTTTAAAAGTAATTAAGCAAATAAATAAAGGAGGAAGGCTTTTTTACATAGGATCGGGAACAAGCGGAAGATTAGGTGTAGTTGATGCGTCTGAGTGTCCTCCAACCTTTGGGGTTGATAACACTCTTGTTAATGGAATCATAGCAGGTGGTGATAAAGCTATAAGAAAAAGTATTGAAAATGCTGAAGATGAGCCAATGAAAGGCTGGGAAGACTTATTGGAACACAACATAAACAAAAATGATTTTGTAATTGGAATTGCTGCATCAGGAACTACACCTTATGTAATCGGTGCTATAAGTAATTGCTTTAAAAATAACATACCTTCAGGCTGTATTACATGCAATCCAGGCAGTCCATTATCTTTAGCTTGTGAATACCCAATTGGAATAAATGTTGGACCCGAAGTAGTTACTGGAAGTTCAAGAATGAAAGCTGGGACAGCTCAAAAAATGGTATTAAATATGATTTCAACAATATCAATGATTAAGATTGGTAAAATAAAGGGAAATAAAATGGTAGACATGCAGCTTTCAAATGAAAAATTAGTAAACAGAGGAAAAAATATTATTATGAATACGCTAGGTGTAAATGAGAAAAAGGCAAATGAGCTTTTAAATGTTCATAAAAGTGTTAGAAAAGCAATTAATAGTCATTCAAAATGAAAGAAAATCTATTCGGAAAAGGTTTTAAACAAATAATACTTTCCTTCTTTTTTATGTTCTTAGGCCCTACCCTCATGTTTCAGTCCCTTAAAAACCAAGAACATCCTTGGTTTTCAATTGTTTTTACCATTAGTTTAATTATTTGCTTCACTGCAATTTATTATGGTTTTAAAGGATTGAAAAGTATAATGAAAGCTATTTTTAAAAAAAAAGACAGTTAAGTTGTTAAGTATTTCAATGATATTATCTTTGCATTAATATTTTTTTTTAAAATGATTCAAATAAAATTTCCCGATGGAGCTATTAGATCTTATGAATCTGGTGTAACCCCTTTTCAAATTGCATCTTCAATTAGCGAAGGACTTGCTAGAAATATAATTTCCGCAAAATTTAATGGAAAAATAATTGAAACAGTTAGTCAGTTAATTGACAATGGAGATTTAACTTTTTACACATGGAATGATTCTGAAGGCAAAAAAGCCTTCTGGCACTCATCAGCTCATTTATTAGCACAAACTTTAAAGGAATTTTATAACAATATTAAACTTACTATTGGTCCTGCAATCAATAATGGATTCTATTATGATGTAGATTTTGGAGAGCATGTAATGTCAGAAAAAGATTTTTCTAAAATAGAAAAAAGAATGATTGAAATTGCTAGAGAAAAACACGAATTTAAACTTAGATCAATTTCAAAAAAATCTGCTCTAGAATATTACACAGATATTAACAATCAATACAAAGTAGAACTAATAAAAAACTTAGAAGACGGAGAAATAACATTTTGTGATCACGATAATTTTACTGATTTGTGCAAGGGGGGTCATATTCCTCACACTGGATATATAAAAGCAGTAAAACTAATGAGTGTTGCAGGTGCTTATTGGAGAGCTGATCAAAACAATAAACAACTTACCAGAGTTTATGGAATTTCTTTTCCTAAACAAAAAGAATTAACAGAGTATTTAGAACTTATTGAAGAAGCTAAAAAAAGAGATCATAGAAAACTTGGAAAAGAATTAGAATTATTTACATTTTCAAATAAAGTTGGACAAGGTCTACCTTTATGGCTTCCTAAAGGTGCTGAACTAAGAGAAAGGTTAGAAAACTTCTTGAAAAAAGCTCAAAAAAAGGCTGGATATAAACAAGTTATATCACCACACATAGGAAATAAAGAACTTTACATGACCTCTGGTCATTATCAGAAATATGGAGAAAGTAGTTTTCAACCAATTACAACACCTGCAGATGGAGAAGAGTTTTTATTAAAACCTATGAATTGTCCACACCACTGTGAAATGTATAATGCAAAACAATGGAGTTATAGAGAACTTCCCGTTAGATATGCTGAGTTTGGAACAGTTTATAGATACGAACAAAGTGGTGAATTACATGGGTTAACAAGAGTTAGAGGTTTTACTCAAGATGACGCCCATATTTTTTGTACTCAAGATCAATTAAATTCTGAATTTAAAAATGTAATAAACTTGGTATTATATGTTTTTAAATCACTTGGATTTGAAAACTTTACAGCTCAGGTTTCTTTGAGAGATAATGAAAGTAAAGATAAATATATTGGTTCTGATAATAATTGGAAAGAAGCAGAAAATGCTATTGTAAACGCAACTAAAGAAAAAGGGTTAGATTATAAAATTGAATATGGAGAAGCTGCATTTTATGGACCAAAATTAGATTTTATGGTTAAAGATGCTTTGGGAAGAGAGTGGCAACTAGGTACAATACAAGTTGATTATAATCTTCCTGAAAGATTTGATTTAAAATATATTGACAAAAATAATGAATCACAAAGACCTGTGATGATTCACCGAGCTCCTTTCGGAAGTTTGGAAAGATTCATAGCTATTTTAATTGAACATACGGGTGGTAATTTTCCATTATGGCTAACTGCGAATCAAGTATCTATTATACCTGTTGGAGAAAAACACAAAATATATAGCAAAAAAGTTTTAAAATTACTAGAAAATGACGAAATTCGCGCGACTGTAGATGACAGAAACGAGACGGTTGGGAAAAAAATACGTGAATCAGAACTTAAAAAAGTTCCTTTTATGTTAATTGTTGGTGATGAAGAAGTTAAACAAAAAATATTTCCTGTTAGAGCTCATGGCGGAAAAGACATAGGGAAAATGAATATTGATGAATTTATTCAATTTATAAAGAAGAAGACAACTGAAAATATAAAAGATTTTTAAATAATTTAAACTTACAGCTATAGCAATTAGAAGAAAAAGAAGCAGAAGACCTGCTAGAATAATTAAAGAGAATCCTCATAAAATAAATGGATTCATAAGAGCTAATGAAATTAGACTCGTAGGCAATAATGTTGAAGTTGGTGTATATCCACTTCAAAAGGGTATTGAGCTAGCTAATGAATTAGAATTAGATTTAGTTGAGATCTCTCCAAAAGCTTCACCACCAGTTTGTAAAATATTAGATTATAAAAAGTTTTTATACGAACAAAAGAAAAGAGATAAAGTTTTAAAAGCAAAGTCAACTAAAGTAATTGTAAAAGAAATTAGATTTGGCCCACAAACAGATGAACATGATTATCAGTTTAAAAAGAAACATGGAATTAAGTTTCTTAAAGAAGGTGCCAAATTAAAAGCTTATGTTTTTTTTAAAGGAAGATCGATAATTTTTAAAGAACAAGGACAAATATTATTATTAAAACTTGCTCAAGAATTAGAAGAATATGGAAAAGTTGAGTCCTTACCAACAATGGAAGGAAAAAAAATGATTATGTTTGTTGCCCCAAAGAAATAAATAATATAGAAGTTATGCCTAAAATGAAAACAAAATCTAGTGCTAAGAAAAGATTCAAAGTTACTGGAACAGGTAAAATTAAAAGAAAGCACGCTTTCAAAAGTCACATTTTAACAAAGAAGTCTAAGAAAAGAAAGCTTAAGTTAACACATTCTGGGCTCGTAAGTGACAGCGATAGTGATAACATTAAACAACAATTACGTTTGAAATAAAACGGTTTATAAAATAAGTATAACCAGGAAAAAGGTATAAAGATCATAATTATGACACCTAATCCAAAAAAATAAATAAAATGCCAAGATCAGTAAATTCAGTTGCCTCAAGACAAAGAAGAAAAAAAATTCTTAAACAAGCTAAAGGATATTTCGGAAGAAGAAAAAACGTTTGGACCGTAGCTAAAAATGCTGTTGAAAAAGGTCTTACCTATGCTTACAGAGATAGAAAAAACAAGAAAAGAACATTCAGAGCCCTCTGGATCACTAGAATAAATGCTGGAGCAAGATTACACGGATTATCTTATTCTGAATTAATGGGTAAATTAAAAGCTAATAATATTGATATTAATAGAAAAGTTTTAGCTGATTTAGCAATGAATAATCCTCAAGCTTTTACTGAAATTGTTAATAAAGTAAAATAAGGGTATTTAAAAAGGCATGTCCTCATTATCGTCTCTGTATCCACCACTTTCAAAAGCTTGATCTGGATTAACTTTCAAACTATCCTTGTTTATTTTTGATTGGTATTCAAATGGAGTTTCAAAATTATCTAAGTTTTCAAATTTTCCTAAATTAGAAACAAACTTTAGTTTAATATTATTCAACCCTCCATTCCTGTGTTTTGCAACTATAAATTCAGCTTGTCCTGCAGAGGGAGTTCGTTCTTCATCGTCCCATTCGTCAATTTTATAATATTCAGGTCTATATATAAAAGATACAATATCAGCATCTTGTTCAATAGCACCAGATTCTCTTAAATCTGAAAGTATAGGTCTTTTACTACCCCCTCTTGTTTCAACTGCCCTTGATAACTGAGATAAAGCAATGACCGGAACATCAAGTTCCTTAGCTAAAGCTTTTAAGTTTCTAGAAATAGTTGATATTTCTTGTTCACGGTTACCATTTTTGTTTGAACCTCCAGCAGTCATTAATTGAAGATAATCAATTACGATAAGTTTAATTCCATGTTGGGAAGACAACCTTCTAGCTTTAGCTCTTAGATCAAAAATAGATAATGAGGGTGTATCATCAATAAATAGTGGAGCATTCTCAAGAGCAGATACTTTTACGTTTAATTGCTCCCATTCAAATTTTTCTAAATTACCAGTTCTTAATTTTTCAGAAGACAATCCTGTTTCTGAGGAAATAAGTCTTGTAATTAACTGTATCGAAGACATTTCAAGAGAGAAAAAAGCTATTGGAATATTTTGAGCTACAGCAATATTTCTAGCCATAGATAGTGTTAAAGCAGTTTTACCCATACCAGGTCGAGCTGCAATAATTACTAAATCACTTGGTTGCCATCCAGAGGTTAATTTATCAAGATCAGAAAAACCTGAAGGAATTCCGCTAAGACCATCTTTATTTGATATTTCTTCGATTTTTTTCTTTGCTTGTATCACTAAGCTTTGAGCAGTTTCGGTAGATTTTTTAATGTTTCCTTGAGTAACATCATACAATTTAGATTCTGCTTTATCTAATAAATTAAAGACATCTTTAGTTTCGTCATAAGATTCTTCTATAATTTCAGTTGAAATTCTAATTAAACTTCTTTGTATATATTTTTGTAAAATAATTCTGGCATGATATTCAATATGGGCAGATGATGAAACTTTTTGCGTAAGTTGAACTAAATAGTAATCCCCTCCAGCTTTTTCTAATTTTCCATCAGACTTAAGTTTTGTTGAAACGGTTAATAAATCTATTGGTTCAGTGTTTTCAAACAGCTTTACTATACTTTGAAATATATATTGATGAGATTCTTTATAAAAAGCTTCAGAATGTAAAATGTCTATAACTGCATCTACACCCTTCTTATCTATCATCATAGCACCCAAAACAACTTCTTCTAAATCTAAGGCTTGAGGAGGTAGTTTTCCTTTTTCAAAGGGAACTACTTGAGGAGTTTTAAAAGATCTATCAAAATTTGGTTTGACTTTTTCCATACATCTAACTTAGAAAAAGTTAAATAGATTTAACTATAAAAGAGAATTATAAAACAAACAAGAGTTTGTTAATAAATCAAATTATTTGTTAATATCAAGAAGTTTTTATTCGTCAAACACACCCATCGAAGTAAACTTATCCATTCTATCATTAATAAGGTCTTCCATATTTTTTTGAGACAATAAATTAAATGAATTGATAATAGCCTTTTTAACAGATTTAAAAATCTTTTCTCTATCATTATGAGCTCCTCCTAGAGGTTCAGAAATAATTTTATCAATTAACTTATACTTTTTCATATCGTTAGGTGTTAATTTTAAAGCTTCAGCAGCTTTCTCTTTATAATCCCAACTTCTCCAAAGAATTGATGAACAAGATTCAGGAGATATAACAGAGTACCAGGTGTTTTCTAGCATCATTACATGATCTCCTATTGCAATACCCAAAGCTCCACCAGAGGCACCCTCACCTATTACAATTGAAATAATTTGAGTTCTAATATTAAACATTTCAAAAATATTTCGTGCTATGGCTTCTCCTTGCCCCCTTTCTTCAGCTTCTAATCCAGGAAAAGCACCAGGTGTGTCAATTAAAGTAACAATAGGGATATTAAATTTCTCTGCAGACTTCATAAGTCTTAATGCTTTTCTGTACCCTTCAGGGTTAGCCATACCAAAATTACGATATTGACGTGTTTTTGTATTATATCCCTTTTGCTGACCGATAAACAGAAATGATTGATCATTAATTTTTCCGAATCCACCAATCATGGCTTTATCATCACCTATATTCCTGTCGCCATGCAATTCTAAAAATGATCCGTTTGTTAAAGCTTGAATATAATCTAATGTATATGGTCTAGAGGGATGTCTAGAAAGTTGTACTCTTTGCCATGGACTAATGTTATTATAAATATCACGTTTGGTAATATCAATTTTTGTTAACAATTTTTCGCAAGTCTCAGAAACATCTATCTCAGATTTATCACCAATTAATTTGCATTCAGCTAGCTGGTCCTCTAATTCTTTTAAAGGAGATTCAAAGTCTAAATATTCCATACAATTAAAATATTTTTCAAATATATAAATAAAAAAAAATTAAATAATTTTATTTTTACGAAGCTTTATAATTCCATTTAAAATAACAGATATAAAAATTATAATAAAGCCAATATAAAATTCTATAGAAAGCTGACTGTTTTCATTTAGAATAATTATTGCTAAAATAATACCATAAACTGGCTCCATGTTGATGGATATCATTAATGAATAAGGAGATAAATGTTTTAAAACTTCAACAGAGATGACAAAAGCATAAGCTGTACATACTGATCCTAATAACAATAGCCAGAACCAGTCAGAACTAGAAAGTTTAAAAAACTCAGTATTAAAATCACCAAGAAAAATTAAGATCAAAGTTATTAATATGACTCCACCTAAAAGTTCATAGATTGTTATTACCAAAGAACTAGACTCTTTAATAAGCTTTCCATTAATTAATCCAAAAACTACACTAAGAAAAACTGAAATTAAGGCATAAAAGATACCTTCAATATAATAATATTGAGATTTAAAGATTAAAGAAGTACCAATAACAACAAAAATTCCTAAAAAAATTTCATATGGGATTATTTTTCGTTTATAAAATAAAGGTTCCAAAAATGAAGTTAAAAATGCCCCTAATGAAAGCACACTAAGGGTAATTGAGACATTAGAAACTTTAATCGCTTGAAAAAAAGTAATCCAATGTAAAGAAATTAATACTCCGCAAAAAAGCAATTTAATTAGAATCTTATTAGAAACTTTTATGTTTATTTTAAAAATTATTGCAAAAAGTATTAAAATAACAAAAGCAATTAACATTCTATACCAAACTAAACTTAAAGAGCTTACAGATATTAATGAACCTAGTATTGCAGTAAATCCAAAAATGAAAACTATAAAATGAAAATGTAAAAAACTATTAAGTTTATTTTTTTGCATTTTTCAAAAAATAAATAGCTAATAATAAAAAAGCAAAATTTGGTATCCATGCACCTAAAAAAGGAGATAAATTTGATTTACTTACCATCACTGCAAAAAACTTATCAAAAAAAACAAATGTAAAAGCAGTAATGATACCAAATGCTAAATTAATTCCCATTCCTTCCCTTCTTTTGAATGATGAAACAGAGACAGCAAGCAATGTTAATACAAATGTAGAAAAAGGTATACTCCATCTTTTATGTCTAACTAATAAATGATTATTTATTAATGGAGATCCACTTTCTATTTCTTTATCAATAAAATCATTAAGCTGAAAAAAATTTTGTGTTTCTGCCATATAATTTAGACTAGAAAGTTCATCGATTTTAAAAGAAAATATTGTGTCTTTAATTCTTTTAGATTCAATTAACTGACTGTCGTTCTTGAAAGTTCTTTTAAAATAATCGTTCAAACGATATATACTATCTTCTGAAACCCATCTGATGTTTCGGGCAGTTATTTTATAACTTAAAGAATTATCGATAAATTTTTCATAAGAAAAATCATAAGCCATTTCTCTTGTAGGATTATAACTACTCACATAAATAAAATCGTTTTCATTAACCTGTTTGTAAATCTTAGAAGTTTCTCTTGATTTTTTATTTTTTTTCAAATATTTATATTGAAATTCATTATATTTTTTATTCTTTTCTGGAACTATAAACATGCCTGAAAAAAGGGCAAAAACAGCTATAATTGAAGCTGCAATCATAAATGGCTTTAAATATCTATTAAAAGAAATACCTGAACTTAGAATGGCAATAACTTCTGAATTATTGGCTATTTTTGATGTAAACCATATTACAGCTAAAAAAACAAAAATTGGATAAAGAGTATTTCCGAAATACCAAACAAAATTTAAATAATAATCTACAATTTCATTAAACGGCACGTCGAATTCTTTTAATTTATCTATTTTTTCAGATAAATCAACTAATATTCCAATTGGAATAAATAATAATAACATTGCAGTAAATGTTATCAAATATTTTTTAATTATATAGTTATCTAAAATTTTCAAAAAATTATAATTTATTATCCATTTGTCTAACCATTAGTTTTTTCCAAGTTAAAAAAGTACCATTTAAAATTTGATTTCTAGCTTCTCTGACCAGCCATAAATAGAAGGCTAAGTTATGAATTGTTGCAATTTGTCTTCCTACAGCCTCTTTTACAGTAAATAAGTGTCTTAAATATGCTTTTGAATAGTACGTGTCAACATATGAATAATTATCATTATCCAAAGGACTGAAATCATTTTCCCATTTTTTATTTTTAATATTAATTCTTCCCTGAGCTGTAAATAGCATACCATTTCTTGCATTTCTTGTTGGCATTACACAATCAAACATATCTACACCAAGTGCAATATTTTCTAATAAATTAATAGGAGTACCCACTCCCATTAAATATCTAGGTTTTTCTTCAGGAAGTACATTACATACAACTTCAGTCATAGCATACATTTCTTCAGCAGGTTCACCAACAGATAAACCTCCAATAGCATTTCCAAAAGAATTGGTCTCAGATATAAATTCTGCAGACTGTAATCTTAAATCTTTATATACACTACCCTGCACAATAGGAAACAAAGTTTGAGAATAGCCATGTTTTGGATCGGTTTTCTTAAACTCATTGATGCATCTAATCAACCATCTATGTGTCATATGCATAGATTTTTTAGCATAATTATATTCACATGGATAAGGAGTGCATTCATCAAAGGCCATTATTATATCGGCTCCAATTGATTTCTGAATGTTTATTGCTCTTTCAGGTGTGAAAAAATGAAAAGAGCCATCAATATGAGATTTAAACTTAACCCCTTCTTCATTAATTTTTCTATTTGCAGATAAAGAATAAACTTGATATCCTCCACTGTCTGTAAGAATTGGAGATTTCCAATTCATAAACTTATGGATTCCTCCTGCTTCTGAAATAATTTCAGGTCCTGGTCTTAAATATAAATGATAATTATTTGCTAAAATTACATCAGGATTAATTTCATTTTTTAAAACCATTTGATCTACTCCTTTAACAGAAGCAGCTGTACCAACGGGCATAAAAATTGGAGTTTGTATAACTCCATGATCAGTTTCAATTTTACAAGCTCGAGCTTTAGTTTCAGAATCCTTATGTTCTAATTTAAATTTCATATAATAAAAGACCAAATATAATCATCTATAGTTATTAAAATTATCTATTTACAATTGTTAATTAATTATGTATTTAATTATCAAAATAAGTTTGCTATGGATGTCTATATAATTAAATTTATAATTATATAAATAATCTATGCAAAACAATTTAAATGAGTTAACTACTCAAGTAAGAAGAGACATTCTTAGAATGGTTCATAAAGTTAATTCTGGACATCCTGGAGGATCTTTAGGATGTGCTGAATTTTTAGTTGTGCTTTATAATGAAATCATGATTAGAAAAGAAGATTTTGATATGGATGGAATTAATGAAGATATATTTTTCTTGTCTAATGGTCATATTTCACCTGTTTTTTACAGTGTTTTAGCTAGAACTGGATATTTTCCCGTTGAAGAATTAAATACATTTAGATTACTGGATTCTAGATTACAAGGCCATCCTACAACTCATGAAGGTCTACCAGGCATTAGAATTGCTTCCGGATCTCTTGGTCAAGGATTATCAGTTGCTATTGGAGCTGCTGAAGCCAAAAAACTAAACAACGATTCAAATTTAGTTTATGTACTTATGGGTGATGGGGAATTACAAGAAGGCCAAAATTGGGAAGCAATTATGTATGCTTCAGCTAAGAAAATTGATAATCTGATTGCTACTGTTGATTTGAACGGAAAACAAATTGACGGAGCAACTGATGATGTACTTCCAATGGGAAGTATCAAAGAAAAATTTGAAGCTTTTGGATGGGATGTGTTAGAAATTAAAAAAGGGAATAATATTGAAGATATTTCAAAAGGATTGTTAACTGCGAAATCACTTTGCGGTAATGAAAAACCTATTTGTATATTACTTAATACAATGATGGGTAATGGTGTGGATTTTATGATGCATACTCACGCATGGCATGGAAAAGCACCAAATGATGAACAACTGGCTTCTGCCCTTTCTCAAAACAAAGAAACTTTTGGAGATTATTAATTAAAAACCACTTAACAATGAAAGAATATACTTACACAGAAAAAAAAGATACAAGAAGTGGTTTTGGAGCCGGATTAGCGGAACTTGGAAGAAAAAATCCAAATGTTGTTGCGCTTTGTGCAGATCTTATCGGATCATTAAAAATGAATAAATTTATTGAAGAAAATCCTAATAGATTTTTTCAGATCGGAATTGCTGAAGCAAACATGATGGGTATAGCAGCAGGATTAACAATTGGCGGTAAGATTCCTTTTACTGGTACTTTTGCTAATTTTTCTACTGGAAGAGTTTATGACCAAATAAGACAATCAATCGCTTACTCTGGAAAAAATGTTAAGATTTGTGCTTCTCACGCTGGGGTAACACTTGGTGAAGATGGAGCAACACATCAAATACTTGAAGATATCGGCCTAATGAAAATGCTTCCTGGTATGGTAGTTATTAATCCATGTGATTACAACCAAACAAAAGCTGCTACAATTGCTATTGCGGATTACATCGGTCCTGTCTATTTAAGATTTGGGAGGCCAGCAGTACCTGTCTTTACACCTGAAAATCAAGTTTTTGAAATAGGAAAAGCTGTAAAATTACTTGAGGGTAGTGATGTTACTATTATAGCTACCGGCCATTTAGTTTGGGAAGCCTTAGAAGCTTCAAAAATTTTAAACAAACAAGGTGTTTCAGCAGATGTAATAAACATACACACAATAAAACCTTTAGACGAAAAAGCTATTATAAAGTCTGTTTCAAAAACAGGATGTGTAGTAACTGCTGAAGAGCATAATTTTTTAGGTGGATTAGGAGAAAGTGTAGCAAGAGTATTGGTTAAAAACATACCAGTTCCTCAAGAATTTGTAGCAACAAACGATACATTTGGTGAATCTGGAACACCAGCCCAACTAATGGATAAATATGGAATTAATTACAAATCCATAATAGATTTAAGTTTAAAAGTTATTAAAAGAAAAAAAGAGAGTGAAAAAAATTAATTTATTATTCTTAATTATTTCCCTTAGTGCATTTTCACAATTTGAATATGGCTTAAAAGGTGGTATAAGTTTTAATAGCAATTTAAATATAAATTCTAAAATCGAATCAATTGATAATAGTATAAACATTTTTGAGTCAAGAAATGGACAACATATTGGAGTGTTTCTCAAACTATCAATTAATGATTTTTTTATAAGACCAGAAATAATTTATTCTAAAATAAAAAACAGTTATGATATTCCATATGTTTTAGTTCGAACAGAAAATATTGTAACAGATTTTAATCAACATAAAATTGATGTTCCTGTAATGTTAGGTTATAAAGTATTTGGATTGGTAAATCTTTTTGCTGGACCAAGATTCGAGTTTATTAAAAATGTGAGCTACGATAATATTGATTTAAATGATTTAAAAAACCAATACACTTTAGGATTACAATATGGAATAGGTTTGAAATTTGGAAAATTTGAAATTGACCTCAGAGCTGAAAGAGGTTTTTCTGAAAATGAAATTAATTTTATGGAAAATAAAGCGGAAATTAAAAATCAATATATAACATCACAAGGACGCTTATATCTTTTAGGAGTATCTTATTATTTATAAATACTAATTTTCATCATTATCTAAATAATCAGGAATACCATCTCCGTCAGTATCATCAGGGATACCATCTCCATCCTCGTCATATTCATCTTCAGTTAGAATACCATCTCCATCATCATCTCTATCTCTGTAATTTGGTATATTATCTGAATCCGTATCATCATTACTAAAAATATGATCACCATTTAAATCTTCATCAATAGAGTTTATTCCGTCAGCATCATGATCAGCGGTATTCATAGTATGCATGTTAACTTGAAAAATTAGTGGTGAATAAGCTGGTATTGTAGCGGTATTATTTTCATAATAACCTAAAAAAGATGGCATTATAACAAACCCTACTCCGAAATTATTAAATTCATAAGTACCGTTTGGATTTGTTGAAATATCACCTCTTTTTAATAATGCATTAAATTCTTTAAAACCTCTGACTACAGTTGTATTGTCTAACCATACTGGATTCTTTCTCGAATCAAAAACATTATTACCCAAGGTTAGGCCTTTATATGAAACAAAAACTGAATCGGCAACAGTAGGGCTTTGGCCACTTCCTTCACGATTAATAATGTAGTACAAATTATGAGGAACAACTTCGTCATTTTCATCAAGAATATCAATACTTAGAGTAGTTACTTGATCGAACAAGGAAATTTTATCACTATTATCGCCTGAAATTGTATCAATAATCAGTTCAATAGTACTGTTTGAAGAAAGATTAGTGAAATCTTCATAATTGTAAAAATGTGTTTGCATAAATTCAATTATGGAATCGTTTTCAATTACATACTGAGTCGAAATTGGTTCCATAGGAACAGAATCAGTTTCTTCGTCATCAGTTCCACCACAAGAATTAAATAAAATAACAACCGATAAAAAAAATATAATATTTCTGAACAATTTTTTCATTTAAAATAAATATGTCGCAAGATACAATTTTCTTATATTTCTGAATTAAATTATATATTTTATTTGTTAATGAGAATTGATCTATTTCTTTGGTATACAAGAATTTTTAAATCAAGAACTATTGCCAGTAATTCTTGTAAAAAAGGTCATATTAAAATTGATGGAAAATCTGTTAAACCATCATTTGATGTTTTTAACGGGTCATTGTTTAGTGTGAAAAAAAAACAAATATTATATAATTTCTACATAAAAGATTTACCCTCATCTAGAGTTGGCGCTAAAATTGTGGATCTTTATTTAAAAGATTTGACTACACAGTCTGAGAATGAAAAAAAAGAAATACTATTGAAAACTAAAAATAATTTTAAATTCAAAGGAAAACCTAGTAAAAAAGAAAGAAGAGATATCAATGAATTTCTAAATGAATAATTATATTTAATAAAATTTAACCTTGAAAAATAAAATATTAAATACTAACCAAATTAAAAAAATTGTAAAAAGAATAGCCTATCAGATTCATGAAAACAATTTAGAGTATCCAGAAATAATATTAATAGGAGTTCACAAAAACGGGTATACATTAGCTGAAAAAATTAATAAAGAACTAAAACAGATTTCTAAATCAAATATTAAATTAGTTTCTATTAAAATAAATAAAAAAAATCCTCTAGAAGAAATTGAATTGGATTGTAAAAAAGAATATTTGAAAAATAAGGTAATTGTTCTTGTTGACGATGTTCTTCATACAGGTAAAACCCTTATATATTGTGTTAAGCACTTACTAGAAATAACACCTAAAAATTTCAATACAGTAGTTCTTATTGATAGGAATCATAAAAAGTTTCCCATTAAAGTTGATTTTAAAGGAATTTCATTATCAACATTTATAAGTGATCATGTTGAGGTTGTTTTTGAGGATAATAATAACTACGCTTTTATAAAATAAGCTTGCTAACTATTTTTTTACATACAGAATCTGCCCCCTTATCATTATCATCGATTATATGATGGGCTTGACTATAAAATATCATTCTTTCAAATAAATGTTTAGAAATAAAATCTTTTAATTCAGAAATTGAGGATATTGATTTTATAATTGGTCTTTTAGATTTTTCTTTGAATAATCTAAAAGAAAGAACCTCTGCACTAGTTTTAATAAAAAAAACATTTTTAGAACACTCTAAAATAAAATCCATATTATTATGATAACAAGGAGTTCCTCCTCCCAAAGAAATAATACTTTTTGTTTTTTTATTTAATAATATTTTAAGAAATCTATTTTCAATTTTTCTATATTCAATCTGACCTTTAGTATTAAAAATTTGAGAAATTGACATTTTTAATTCATTCTCAATAAATTGATCAAGATCAATTGATGGAAGATTAAGAATTGTTTCTAGTTTACTAGAAATAGTTGTTTTACCACAACCCATATAACCAAGAAGAACTATATGTGAATTAATCATCAATGTGAATATATTAATAAAAGAATTATGATAGACGAATTTATAAGAAAATCTCTTTGATTAATAAATTTATTGAAGCTATATTTGCAGCCTCTAAAATATATTTAGACTTGGTAGCTCAGCTGGTAGAGCATCTCCCTTTTAAGGAGAGGGTCCTGGGTTCGAACCCCAGCCAAGTCACATTTTTAGACCTGGTAGCTCAGTTGGTAGAGCATCTCCCTTTTAAGGAGAGGGTCCTGGGTTCGAGCCCCAGCCAGGTCACTACTCCATTTAGCGCACGTGGCGGAATTGGTAGACGCGCTAGGTTGAGGGCCTAGTGAGATTAATATCTTGTGGAGGTTCAAATCCTCTCGTGCGCACTAATAATTTATAAATGGGTAAAAAAGTTTCTATAATTGGTTCAGGATTTTCTTCACTTGCTTCCGCATGTTATTTAGCTAAAAATGGATATGAAGTTACAGTGTACGAAAAAAACAATTCACTTGGTGGAAGAGCTAGACAGTTTTCAAAAAAAGGATTTACATTTGATATGGGACCAAGCTGGTATTGGATGCCTGATGTTTTTGATAAATTTTTTAATGATTTTAATAAAAAAAGATCAGACTTTTATAGTCTTAAAAAACTAAATCCTGCTTATAAAGTTTACTTTGGAAAAAATGAAAGTATTTCTATTGAAGATTCGTTAGAAAAAATTAAAAAAGTTTTTGAGTCTGAGGAAAAAGGAAGTGCCAAAATACTAGATGAATTTATATCAAATGCTAAAGAAAATTATGAAATTGCCGTAACAGATTTGTTATACAAAATGCCTGGTCTAAGTCCATTGGAACTGATTACCAAGAAAACGGTTTTAAAAATACAATCATTCTTAAGCAACATTAGAAGAGAAGTTAGGAAAAGATTTAAAAATAAAAAGTTAAGATCTATTTTAGAATTTCCAGTTCTATTTTTAGGAGCAAAGGCATCAAATACTCCTGCTTTTTACAATTTTATGAATTATGCTGATTTTGGTTTAGGAACTTGGCAACCAGAAAATGGTTTTTATGATGTTGTTCAAGCTATGGTTGATCTTGGAAAATCTTTAGGAGTTAAATATTTGACTAATCATGAAATAAGATCCATAAATATTAAAAATTCAAAAGTCGAATCCTTGACAATTAATAACTCTGAATTTAAAAGTGATATAGTACTTTCAGGAGCTGATTATGCACATACCGAAACATTACTTAGTTCTAAATATAGACAATACACAAATAAATATTGGTCAAAAAAAACCTGGGCACCATCATCTCTTTTGTTCTATGTTGGGTTTGATAAAAAAATATCTGATGTAGCCCATCATAACTTGTTTTTTGATACAAATTTTGATGATCATGCTATTGACATTTATGACCAACCGAAATGGCCTAAAGATCCTCTTTTTTACGCAAACTTCACATCAAAAACTAATTCCAAAACAGCACCAGAAGGTTGTGAAAATGGATTCTTTTTAATTCCACTTGCAACAAATTTGGAGGACAACGAAGAATTTAGAGAAAAATATTTTAATATAATAATAGATAGACTTGAAAAATTAACAAATCAGAAACTAAAAAAGAATATTATATTTAAAGAAAGTTTTTGTGTTAATGATTTTATTAAAGATTATAACTCATACGGAGGGAATGCATATGGTTTAGCAAATACATTATTTCAAACAGCTTTTTTAAGACCAAAAATAAAAAGCAAGAAGCTTAAAAATTTGTATTTTAGCGGTCAACTTACTGTTCCAGGCCCTGGTGTTCCACCAGCAATAGTTTCAGGAAAATTAGTAAGTGATTTAATTTTAAAAGATGAAAAAATTATTTGATCAAGTTTCTGAAAACTGCTCAAAAGTTGTTACTGAATCCTACAGTACATCTTTTACTTTAGCAACTAAAATGCTAGATAGTTCAATAAGACAAGACATTTATAATATATATGGTTTTGTAAGATTTGCTGACGAGATTGTTGACAGCTTCCATGATTTTGACAAACAGGATCTTTTAAATTTATTTGAGTTAGATCTTAAAAAATCTATAAAAGATAAAATAAGTCTTAATCCAATTCTTAATTCTTTTCAAAAAACTTTTAATAAATATGAAATTGATTATAAATTAGTTAATAGCTTTTTAAAAAGCATGAAGTGGGATTTAAATAAAAAACAATATTTAAATAAAGAGGAATTTAACGAATATGTTTATGGCTCGGCAGATGTTGTTGGATTAATGTGTCTCAAAGTTTTTGTTAAAGGAAACCAAAAACAATATAATGAGTTAAAACCTTATGCAATGTCTTTGGGTTCTGCTTTTCAAAAAGTTAATTTTTTAAGAGATTTAAAAGCTGATCATGACGGATTAAATAGAAGTTATTTCCCGAACTTAAATATTGAAAAGTTTGATGAAGAGTCAAAAAAAATAATTTTGAATGAGATTAATAAAGATTTTTCTCATGCTTTAAAAGGTATTTTCTTATTACCATCTTCTGCTAGATTTGGAGTCTACACCGCTTATAAATATTATCTAAAACTTCTAAATAAACTTAGAAATACCAATCCGTTAAAAATTAAATCTACAAGAATAAGAGTGCCTAACTATCAAAAAATTAATGTATTGGCAAGATCTTATATTCGTTACAGACTAAATATTTTATAAATGAATATAGCTATTTGGATTTTTACTGTGATTGCAACATTTTGTTTTATGGAATTTATAGCGTGGTTCTCACACAAATATATCATGCATGGTTTCATGTGGTTTCTTCACAAAGATCACCATAAAAAAGACCATAAGTCTTGGTTTGAAAGAAACGATATGTTTTTTTTACAATATGCTGCTATTAGCATGTTTTTTACAGTACTCTGGGGAGAATACAATTTTTGGTTAGGGTTACCAATAGCAATTGGAATATTTATGTATGGATTAGCATATTTTATAGTTCATGACGTTTTTATTCATCAAAGATTTAAAATATTAAGAAACATTGATAATAAATATGCTCGAGGACTTAGAAGAGCTCACAAAATTCATCATAAACATTTGGGAAAGAAAGATGGTGAATGCTTTGGAATGTTAGTTGTTCCAAAAAAATATTTTAAATAAGTGACATCTCTATAGCTGCTATAGCAGCTTCAGTTCCTTTGTTACCGTACTTACCTCCACTTCTGTCAATAGATTGTTGAATATTATCATCGGTCAAAACGCAAAAGATAACTGGAGATTTTCCGGACAAGTTTAAATTCATTATTCCTGTTGATGTGGAGCTACAAATAAAATCAAAATGTTTTGTTTCTCCTTTAACAACGCTTCCTATAGCAATAATTGCATCAAAATCTTTATTTTGCATTACTTTACATCCGTAAACTAGTTCAAAACTGCCTGGTACGTATATAACTTCGATATCATTCATGTTCGCTTCTTTTTGAGAAAGCAAATCTAAACAACCCTCAAGTAATTTATCAGTAATTTGCTTATTCCATTTTGAAACAACAATACCAAACTTTAAATTTTTTGCAGACGGTACTTCATTTAAATCTAAAGAGGTGAGATTATTATTAGATGAAGACATTATATACTAATTCGATGAATTTTTTTCAATTTGAATGTCAATATAAAAAGACTCTGGAGATTTAGGAAAATTCTCTAAAATGGAATTATAATATTTTTTAGCTAACGAATTTTGTTTCAAAACGGACGCAGTATTAGCTGCCTTTAATAAAAATTTTGGAGCAGTAAAATTATTATCAGAAACTTTAAAAGCAAGTTCATAATAACTCAAAGCATCATCTAATTGATCTAGTTCGGCAAAAGAATCACCAATTCCACCAAGAGCTAATGATTTTAAAACATCATCTTCACTATCAAAATATTTTAAATATTTAATGGCGTTTTCAAAATCATTCAAATTATAATAAGCCATTCCAGCACTGTAATAAGAAAGTTGTGAAGCGTTAGTTCCAGAATAATTTTCAATAATGTCTAAAAAACCATATTTACCATCTCCCCCATTTAGTGACAATAAAAATAAAGAATCACTGTTTTCATTATCATTAAGAGCTTGGCTAAAATAAGTTTGAGCGGTAAATAATTCATTATTAGCCTCTTCTGAATTAGGTTCTAAAACTAAACTAGAATAACCTAAAAATCCCAAAACCATAATTACAATCGTTATAACGCCTCCAACAATAAGGTTTTGATATTTAGCCACAATCTTTTCTGTACTAGATGCGCTTTGGTCTAATGTATCAAACACTTCAGCTGTTGTACTTTGATTATTGTCAGTATTACTCGCTTTTCGTTTTAAACCCTTTTTCTTATACGTTGCCATAATCTATTTTAATAATGGGTAAAAATAAAATTTTATTCCAATGAATTAGAGATAAAAACTAATTATTTTACATAATTTGCATTGTTTTCTTTAATTTTTATAAAATAACTAATGAATTCTCTGTATCTGGATAAAATAAGCATTGTAAACTATAAGAATATTATAGCAAGTGAATATGATCTTGATAGAAAAATTAACTGTTTTGTTGGAGATAATGGAATTGGGAAAACTAACATATTGGATTCGATTTATCATCTTTCAGCAGGAAAAAGCTATTTTAATTCTATTAGTTCACAAACCATTAATCACGATCAAGATTTTATGTTTATTGATGGAAGTTTTATAAAAAATGATCAAAAAGAAAATTTAATTTGTAGTTTAAAAAGAGGTAAAAAGAAAACATTAAAAAGAAATGGAAAAATTTATAAAAAACTTTCTGAACATGTAGGCTTAATTCCATTGGTGATGATTTCTCCCTCTGACAGAGACTTAATTCAAGAAGGTAGTTCATTAAGAAGAAAATTCATTGATAGTATCATTTCTCAAAACAATAAATTGTATTTAAATCACATTATTAATTATCATAAAGTATTAAATCAAAGAAATGCTTTATTAAAATATTTTAACAGGACTAACTCTTTTGACAAGGTAAATATTAGTATTTATAATGATCAATTATTTGAACTAAGTAAACCTATTTACGAAACAAGAAAAATATTTTTCAAAAACTTTGCTCCGGTGTTTTTTAAGCATTATAATTCCATAAGTCAAAACAAAGAAAAAATAAATATATCTTTTCAAAGTCAATTAGAATTCGAGTCTTTAGAGTCCTTATTAGAAAACAGTATTAAAAAAGATAGAATTCTCCAATACACCAGTTGTGGTATACATAAAGATGATTTAGTAATGAAGATTAATGGTCATCCAATAAAAAAATACGGTAGTCAAGGTCAACAAAAATCTTTTTTAATTGCTTTAAAATTAGCACAATTTGATTATTTAAAATCAGAATGTAATTCATCACCAATTTTATTACTTGATGATATTTTTGATAAACTTGATAATGGAAGAGTTAAACAACTAATTCAATTAGTTAATAACAATTTATTTGGTCAAATTTTTATTTCTGATACAGATTTTGAAAGAACCAATAAAATTATTCAAGAAATAGATTCAACCTTTAAAATATTTAAACTATGAAAAGAAATTTTGAATCAAAAAGTATAAAAAATATTCTTGGAAAATTAATAGATAGCTCTTCAAATCTAAATTCTGGACTTAATAATATAAAAGTTCAAAAATTATGGAAAGAAGTTATGGGTTCCAATGTTAATTCTTACACAAATGAAGTAATATTAAAAAACAAAACACTGTATGTGAACCTAAATTCCTCTGTTTTAAGACAAGAACTTAGTTATGGAAAACAAAAAATAGTTGACTTACTAAATAAAGAGCTTGGTAAGAAAATTATTCAAAAAATTGTATTAAGATAGAATCTCTTCTTTTGAAAAATGAAACAAACCTTCAATTTCAGCATTTTCGTCACTATCTGATCCGTGCACTGCATTTTCACCCATGGATGTTGCAAATAAATTTCTGATAGTTCCTTCAGCAGCTTCAGATGGATTTGTTGACCCAATTAACTTTCTAAACTCATTAACAGCATTATCTTTTTCTAAAATTGCAGCTACAATTGGTCCTCTGCTCATAAATGAAACTAATTCACCAAAAAATGGACGCTCATTATGAACTTCATAAAATTTTTCAGCGTTTTCTTTACTTAACCTGGTTAATTTCATTGCAATGATTTTAAAGCCAGCACCATTAATTTTTTCTAAAATTGCCCCAGTATGACCATTTTCAACAGCATCTGGTTTAATCATTGTAAAAGTTCTATTACTCATTTTAATAATTTTCTGCAAACCTAAGAAAAAAATGAATTTAATTGTAATGAACTTAATTTGTATTTTTATAGAGTGATAAATGTAACTATTATTGGAACTGGAAATGTAGCATTCCATTTAAGCGAAGTATTTTTTAAACACCAAGAAATTAATTTGGTTGAAATATGCGGAAGAAAAAAGAATTTACCCACTGAATTTAATGTTTTTATAGATTATAATAATAACATTTTTAAACTAAAAAAATCAGATTTTTACATAATTTGCGTATCTGATGAACATATTGAAACTATTTCTAAAAATTTAAACATTGATAATAATAGTACAGTCTTGCATTGTTCTGGATCAACGCATATAAATGAATTATCAAATCATTATTCATATGGTGTTTTTTATCCCTTACAGACCTTTAGTATAAAAAAAAGCATAAATTTTAGTAATATTCCTATCATTATTGAGGGGAATTCTAACAAAAATTTAAATAAAATAAAAGATTTAGCATTAATGCTTTCTAAAAAAGTATTAGAAACTTCCAGTAAACAAAGGATAGCAATTCATGTTTCTGCTGTATTTACAAACAATTTTACTAATTACATGAGAATTGTTGCGGATGAAATTTTAAAATTAAATGAAATTGATACTAAAATTTTAAATCCATTAACTTTTGAAACATCTGATAAATTAAAATATCTATCATCAAAAGACGCTCAAACTGGACCTGCATTAAGAAATGATTTAAAAACAATTAAAAAACACTTAAATTTATTAAAAGGAACTGATCATGAAAAAGTTTATAAAACTATTTCATCTGAAATTACAAAATTAAACAATGAACTATAAAGAAAAACTTAATACAATTGAAACGTTTGTTTTCGATATTGATGGTGTATTTACAGATGGAAAAATCATAGTAGATAGCTTCGGAAAAGAATCTAGGTCATTTAACACCAAAGACGGAATTGCTGTAAAGTTAGCAAACGATCTAGGCTATAATATAGCTATAATTACAGGTGCTAATAATCAAGGTATAAAAGCTAGATTGAACAGACTAGGTATAAAAAATGTTTTTCTAAACTCAAATGACAAAGTAAAAGATCTATTAAATTACTCAAAAACTAACAATATTAATCTTAAAAAAACTGTTTACATGGGAGATGATCTTCCTGACACATTTCCAATGGAATTAGTTTATTTAAAAACATGTCCACATGACGCTGCCCCCGAGGTCAGAGAAATATCCGATTATATATCGAATAAAAAAGGTGGAGAAGGATGTGTAAGAGATATTATTGAACAAACACTTAAAGTTCAAGGAAATTGGGATTTAAGCAAAAAAAATCAAAACATTTAATTGATGTTTTTTGAAAAATTAAAAAACTATAACGTATTGTTAGCCTCAAATTCGAAAAGGAGACACGAACTTCTAAATCAACTTGGTGTTCAATATAAAATTATTAACCAAAACGTAGACGAGTCTTTTTCAAATGAGTTAAAAGGTAGTATGATTACAGATTATTTAGCAAAAAAAAAATCATCCTTACTAGTTAATAACTTAAAAAAAAATGATATACTTATAACATCAGATACTATAGTTTGGCATAAAAATAGTCCTCTTGGTAAACCCAAAAACAGAACTGAAGCATTTAAAATGATCAAATCACTAGAGAATTCTTGTCACGAAGTAATTACGTCTATTTGTATATCAACTGTAAATTTTCAAACAATTGTTAATGAAAAAACTTTAGTTTTTTTTGATAGTATTGATGAAAATGACTTATTATATTATACTAAGACATCTGATGTTTTAGATCGTGCAGGTAGCTATGGAATACAGGATTATATTGGTCATGTTGGTGTAAAAAAAATTGAAGGCTCTTATAGTAATGTATTAGGTTTTCCAACAAATCTATTTGTAAAAACAATTAATTCTATGAATCTATGAAATGGAGTAAATCTTATAATCTAATTTTATTAATAAATTGTATTTATATAATATTTTTTATAATTCTAACCTATAATTATACTTTATAAATGTCTACAATTGATTGGATTATTCTTATCTGTACAATTTCTTTTATAGTTATTTACGGAATTTATAAAACAAGAAAATTTAATACAATAAAAGACCACCTCAAAGGGGGTGGGTCAGCCAATTGGTTAACAGTAGGTTTATCTGTAATGGCTACTCAAGCTAGTGCTATTACTTTCTTATCGACTCCAGGTCAAGCTTATGACGAAGGTATGGGATTTGTACAGTTTTACTTTGGATTACCGTTAGCCATAATAGTAATTTGCATGGTATTTATTCCGATATATCATAAACTTAAAGTATATACAGCATATGAATATTTAGAACAACGATTTGATAGAAAAACTAGAACACTTGCTGCGGTTTTATTTTTAGTTCAAAGAGGATTAGCTGCTGGTATAACAATTTTTGCTCCTGCTATTATTTTATCAACCATTTTAGGATGGGATTTAAAACTATTAAATCTTTCAATAGGTTTGTTAGTAATTATTTACACAGTAAGTGGAGGTACTAAAGCAGTTAGTATTACACAAAAACAACAAATGTTTGTAATAATGAGTGGAATGATAATAGCCTTTATAATAATTCTTTATTCTCTTCCTGCAAATATTAACTTTAGTGAAGCTTTAAAAATGGCTGGAATTGGTGGAAAAATGGAAATTGTGAATTTTTCGTTTGATTTAGAAAAAAAATATACTTTTTGGAGTGGCATTACAGGTGGCTTCTTTTTAGCTTTATCATATTTTGGAACCGACCAAAGTCAAGTTCAAAGATATCTTTCTGGGAAGTCTGTAAAAGAGAGTCAATTAGGTCTTATGTTTAATGCCGTATTAAAAATTCCTATGCAATTCTTTATATTACTTACTGGGATAATGGTGTTTGTATTTTTTGAGTTCAATAGTACTCCAGTCAACTTCAATCCGCAAGTAACTAATTATTTAGAACAGGTTCAAAATGAAGATTATTTAATCGAAAAAGAAAAATTCATTTCTCTTAGAAATAAAAAAAGAAACCTACAAAAAAAATATATTGAGAATATTGGATTTGAAGCTGAAAAAAATTTAGAAAAAGAAATTATACAATTACATAATAAAGAAAAAGAAATTAGAGAGAATGTAAAAAAAATTACAGCTGAAATAGCACCATCATCAATCGAGTCCAATGATTTGGATTATATTTTTATTTTTTTCATACTTAATTATCTTCCAAAAGGTGTAATAGGACTATTACTTGCCGTGATACTAAGTGCAGCTATGTCATCCACAGCCTCAGAACTTAATGCGTTGTCTACAACAACTGTAATAGATTTGTATAAAAGAAATCACATTGAAAAAAAATCTGAAAATCACTATCTAAAAGTCTCAAAATTGTTTACTGTTATGTGGGGAATAATTGCAATTATTTTTGCAAGTTTTGGATCACTTTTTGAAAATTTAATAGAGCTAGTAAATTTAATTGGTTCAATTTTTTACGGAACGATATTAGGTATTTTTATGGTTGCTTTCTTTTTTAAAAAAGTAAAAGGAAATCAAGTGTTTTATGCAGCATGCATTTCTCAAATAGCCATATTTTTCATTTATGGATTTACAGACGTGGGTTATTTGTGGTTAAATTTTATTGGGGCAATTTTAACAATCACAATTTCAAGCTTAATTAGCAAAAAATAATTAGCAAGCAGAAATGTAATTTTTTATACATAATCCTAATTTGGAATGATCTTTGTTTAAGGTTTAATAAAAATAAACTTGAAAATATTTCAAATTAAAACAAAACAAAAACTACCAATCTCAGCCACAGAAGCTTGGAAGTTTTTAAGCAATCCGAAAAACCTAGCAGAAATCACTCCGAAATATATGAATTTCAAAATTCTAAGTGGAGCTGAAAGATCAATTTATGCCGGACAAATAATTCAATACAAAGTCACACCTGTTTTTGGAATAACTCTAAAATGGGTTACTGAAATTACTCACGTTAAGGAAAATGAATATTTTGTAGATGAACAAAGGTTTGGCCCCTACTCTTTGTGGCACCACAAACATTTTATTAAAGAAATTGATGGTGGCATTGAAATGGAAGATGTTGTAGATTATAAAATACCTTTCGGATTTTTAGGACAAATTGCCCATCCTTTATTTGTAAAAAACAAACTCAGAGATATTTTTAAATACAGAGAAAAAAAACTAATAAAACTTTTTGGTAAATTATAAAATCATGAAAAAAAATATTTTATTTATTGGTGGGTCATCCGGAATTGGATATGAAACTATTAAACAAATGCACAGTCAACATAATATTTATGTTGCTAGTAGAACTAACGATAATTTTAAAGATTTTAATGTAAATCATATTAAATATGATGTTTTAATCGATGAATTAAACTCTGAAACAATTCCTGAGGAATTACATGGCTTTGTTTACTGTCCAGGGAGTATCAATCTTAGACCTTTTAGAAGCTTAAAACTTAGCACGTTCGAGGAAGATTTGAATATAAATTTTTTATCAATGGTGAAGTCGCTGCAAAAAGTTATAAATAATTTAAAAAAATCTGGAAACTCTAGCGTTGTTTTGTTTAGTACAGTTGCTGTAAAAGTCGGTATGCCGTTTCATACTAGCGTTTCAGCATCTAAAGGTGCAATTGAAGGTTTTGCCAGATCCTTAGCGGCTGAGTATGCGCCAGGTGTAAGAGTTAATGTCATTGCACCATCTCTTACAGATACTCCGATGGCTGAAAGATTTTTAAACAATGACCTAAAAAAAGAAAAAGTTGGAGATAAACATCCATTAAAGAGACACGGAAACCCGAATGATATTGCCAAATCTGTTGTACATCTATTAAGTGACAATAGTTCATGGGTAACAGGACAAATATTGGGAATAGATGGTGGAATGTCAGCAATTAATCTATCTTAATTGAAAAAAGAAATTTCAATTTTTTGGTTTAGGAGAGATCTTAGGTTAGATGACAATAAAGGTTTATTTAATGCTTTAAATGAAAATGAGACTGTATTGCCTATTTTTATTTATGACAAAAACATCCTAGACAAATTAAAAAAAGATGACCACAGAATAGATTATATAAATTATTCAATTTTAAAAATGAATAATTTACTTTCAAAAAAGAATAAGTCAATTTCTAGTTTTTATGGATACCCAAATGAAGTGTTTTCTAAACTAATAAATGAGTTTGATATAAAAAAAGTATATGTTAACAGGGATTACACGCCCTACTCAATCAAAAGAGATCTTATCATCCAAAAATTACTAGAAAATAATAAAATACAATTTTACGATTTTAAAGATCATGTATTATTTGAAAAAAATGAAATTGTAAAAGATGATGGAACACCCTATAAAGTTTACACTCCATTTTCAAAAAAATGGATTAACAAAATGAATGAACAAGGTGTTCCTAATTATTCATCAGAAAATTTAATTGAAAAATTAATAAATAGTGATAATGTGTTTGAAACAGAATCTATTGGATTCACAAGATCTGAGATAAATTTTTTAAAGAGTAATGTTTCTGATGAAATAATAAAAAATTATGAATTAAAAAGAAATTTCCCAAGCTCCAATGGAACATCAAAAATCGGCGTTGAATTAAGGTTCGGAACAATTAGCACAAGAAAATTAATAACAAAAGCATGTAAATCAAAAAATAATACTTTTTTAAAAGAATTGGTTTGGAGAGAGTTTTTTCAACAAATTCTCTATCATTTTCCAAGAACAATTACAGAAAGTTTTAAGCCAAAATATGAAAGAATAGAATGGTTAAATAATGAAAATGATTTCAGAAAGTGGTGTAAAGGCCAAACTGGATACCCAATAGTCGATGCAGGAATGAGAGAATTAAATAAAACAGGATTCATGCACAATAGAGCAAGAATGGTAGTTGGTAGTTTTTTGTGTAAACATTTACTTATTGATTGGAGATGGGGAGAAGCATATTTTAGAGAAAAATTATATGATTATGAGACAGCTAGTAATGTTGGTAATTGGCAGTGGGTTGCAGGGTGTGGTGTAGATGCAGCACCATACTTTAGAATATTTAATCCACACGAACAACTAAAAAAGTTTGATAAATACTTTGAATATGTAAAAAAATGGGTTCCTGAATTTGAAAGTGATAAATATATAAATCAAATAATAGATCATAAGAAAGCCAGAGAAAGATGTTTGTCAACTTATAAAAAAGCTTTAAACAATTGAACATAAATTTAATTTTCCCAAACCAACTTTTCGAAAAAAGTACAATTTTAGAGAACTCATATACAACTTTTTTAATTGAAGAATATTTGTTCTTTAATCAATACAAATTTCACAAACAAAAGATATTGTTTCATAGAGATTCTATGATAAATTATTATAGTTTTTTAAAAAATAAGGGGAAAAATGTAAAATACATTAATTCTTTCGACAACGAATCCGATGTAAGAGTTTTTCTAAAAAATACTAATGTTAAAGAGATTAATATTTATAACCCAGTCGATAATTGGTTAGAAAAAAGAATTATTTCTTCGTGTTTAAAAGAAAAAATAAAAATAAATATTCATGAAAACCCCCTTTTTCTTACTAAAAAAAGTGAGTTGATTCCTTTTTTTAGTCCAACTAAAAAAAAACTTTTTCAAACGTCTTTTTATAAAAATCAGAGAATAAAATTTAGTGTGCTTTTAGATAATCAAAATAAACCAGAGGGAGGCAAATGGACATATGATGATTTAAATAGAAAGAAATATCCAAAAAACAAGCAAACTCCAAGTATAGACTATTCCTTTTTAAAAAGTAAAAGTCACAATGATTCATTAAAATACGTTTCTAAGTATTTTTCAAAAAACTATGGTGAATTAAATAGTTCTCAATTATATCCTACAGATTTTAAAACATCTAAAAAATGGTTTTCAAATTTTCTAAAAACCAGATACAATGAATTCGGAACTTACGAGGATGCTATTTTAATAAACGAATCTATAATAAACCACAGTATTTTATCTCCTCTAATAAATTCAGGTTTATTAAACCCAAAATATGTACTAGAAGAATCAGTAAATTTCTATAAGAACAACAATATCCCATTAAATTCTGTAGAGGGCTTTATTAGACAAATAATTGGATGGAGAGAATTCATAAGAGGAGTATATGTATGCAAAGGATCTGAAGAAAGAACTAAGAATTATTGGAACTTTAAAAGAAAAATTCCAAAATCATTTTATAATGGATCTACCGGAATAGACCCTGTTGATGATACTATTAAGAAAGTTAACAAATCTGGATATGCAAATCATATAGAACGACTCATGATTTTGGGAAATTTTATGGTTTTATGTGAATTTGATCCTGACGAAGTGTATAAGTGGTTTATGGAACTTTTTATAGATTCCTATGACTGGGTCATGGTTCCTAACGTATATGGAATGAGTCAATTCGCTGACGGAGGACTTATGTCTACAAAACCCTACATAAGTAGCAGCAATTATATAATTAAAATGAGTGATTACAAGAAAGGTGATTGGAGTGAAATTTGGGATGGATTATTCTGGTCATTCATGGACAAACAAAGAGATTTTTTTAAAAAAAATCCTAGAATGAGAATGCTTATAAGTAGTTATGATAAAATGGACGTACTAAAAAAAGAGAAGTTACTTTTAAATGCTGATAATTTTATAAAAAATTTGTAATATGAATAAACTTGATCTTATTCAAATTGATAGAATAATAGAAATGGCTTGGGAAGATAGAACTCCTTTTGAAGCTATTAGTTTTCAATTTGGTCTAAATGAAAAAGAAGTCATCACACTCATGAGAAGAGAGATGAAATCAAAAAGTTTTGCAATGTGGAGAAAAAGAGTTCAAGGAAGAAAAACAAAACATCTTAAACTGAGAGACAATACTGTTAATAGGTTTAAATGCACAAGACAGAGGTCAACAGGAAATAAGATATCAAAAAGAAATTAAATTCTTTCAATTTTTGCTCCGAGAACTCTTAATCTTTCATCGATATTCTCATATCCTCTATCAATTTGTTCAATGTTGTGAATAACACTTTCTCCTGTAGCTGAAAGTGCTGCTATTAGTAATGAAATACCTGCTCTAATATCAGGAGAAACCATCGTAGTAGCCTTTAATCGTGATTTAAAATCATGTCCTATTACATTTGCTCTGTGGGGATCACATAAAATTATTTTAGCTCCCATATCGATTAATTTATCAACAAAAAACAATCTACTTTCAAACATTTTTTGATGAATCAAAACACTTCCTCTGGCTTGCGTTGCAACTACTAAGACAATGCTTAATAAGTCGGGTGTAAATCCAGGCCATGGAGCATCAGAAACAGTTAGTACAGATCCGTCAATATAATTTTGAATTTCATAACCATCTTTATGTTCGTCAATAAAAATATCATCATTACGTTTTTCTATATTTATACCTAGCTTTCTAAAAACATTTGGTATTTGACCAAGATTTTCCCAACTAACATTTTTTATAGTAATTTGACTTTTAGTCATAGCTGCTAAACCAATCCAACTTCCTATTTCAATCATATCTGGCAAAACTTTATGAACACAGCCTTTTAAAGTCTTAACTCCATTAATAATCAGTAAATTTGATCCAACTCCTGAAATATCAGCACCCATAGCTTGTAACATTTTACAAAGCTGTTGTATGTAGGGTTCACAAGCTGCATTATATATTTCAGTTTTTCCTGTAGCTAAAACAGCTGCCATCAATACATTGGCGGTTCCAGTAACAGATGCCTGATCAAGTAAAACAAAGGAACCTTTTAGCTCTTCAGCTTCAACCCCATAGAAATATTCTTCTTTGTTATACCTAAACGAAGCTCCAAGTTTAATTAAGCCTAGAAAATGTGTATCTAATCTTCTTCTACCAATTTTATCACCACCAGGTTTAGGAATATAACCCTTTCCAAATCTTGCTAAAAGAGGCCCAACAATCATGATCGATCCTCTTAAACTACTTCCTTTAGTTTTAAATTCTTTAGAATTTAAATAATCAACATTTACATCATCTGCTTGAAAAGAGTATTTATTTTTATTTATTCTAATTACTTTGACTCCTAAAGAACTTAGTAAATCTATTAATTTTAAAACATCAATAATTTCAGGAATATTTTCGATTACAATTTTCTCATTAGTAAGTAAACAGGCACAAATAACCTGTAATGCTTCGTTTTTTGCTCCTTGAGGAGTTACGTCTCCTTTTAATTTAACACCACCTTGTATTGAAAAAGTACCCATTTTAAAAGCAATTAATTATTATTTCTTTTTTTAAAATTTCTGTAATGCTTTTTATTATTCTTATGAACAGGTGTTTTACCAAATTTTTTATTTGTAAGCTTAATCAAATTTTGGGAATCTGATAATGGTTTATTATCAGATGAGTAAGTTATTTTTCCGTTCGAAAGTTCATTTAAATGATTAAATATTACATCATCTTCTACAGTATCTTTATTCCAATTTAAAAAACACTTTTTCATGTGATTTGCTATCACATAAATAAGTTCTTTTTTCATATCACCTTCTTCCCAGTTTACAGCAATATCAATCATACGCTTAATATTATTTCCATAAAAACGATATTTAGGAAAATTCTGAGGATATTTTAATTTATCAGGTCTTTGATTAAATACCTCTTTAGAGGGAAGAGGATATGGACAATCAATGTCTAAAGCAAAGTCAGACATAATAAATAATTGATCCCATAGTTTATGTTGAAATTCAGGGACATCTCTTAAATGAGGATTCATATTTCCCATGACACCAATAATTGCTTTTGCTAAATTACTTCGTTCAACTCTGTTTTCACAAGCTAAAGCTTGGTCAATCATCTTATGCAAATGTCTTCCGTATTCTGGAATTATAAGTTTAGTGCGCTCGGTGTTGTATTGTAAGTTATCTATCAATGTTCGGGTAATTTAAAAATGAAGTTTAACAAATTTAATAAAATTAAATCATAATGAAATTATTCCTTCAATCTTTGAAGCTAATTTATATTTTTTTATGATAATATTTGGTGATTTCATTTTTGCTGTAATCGAATAGCTTGTAAATTTATTATTTGAGGAAGTTCTAGACGAAATTTTAACATTTTCAATATCAGCAAAAACAGATTTAAGTAGTTCAAAATTTTTAGTCTCAGACTTAACAATGAACTTAAACCTATATAAACTAGGCCATTTAGAAGATTCAGACAATTGCTTTTCTAATCTTTCATAAAAACTTTTATTATCATCAATCACAGAACAAATATATGCAGAAAGTACTATTAATTGTTTATTTTGCAGGTCATATTATGAATAAAAAAATATTAATAACTGGTGGACCTGGAACAGGAAAAACTGAACTCATAAAAGGACTAGAAAATCTAGGTTTTAATTGTGAAAAAGAAATTAGTAGAGAAATTACAGAAAATGAACAGAAAAAAGGAGTTGAACAGTTTTTTTTAAAAGACCCAATAGAGTTTAGTAAAAGGTTAATGATTTTAAGATCAAATCAATATAAGAAAATTCAAAATGCAGAATTTACATTTTTTGACAGAGGAGTGCATGAGATAATTGCATATTTAAATTTTATAAAAATTAAATATGATAATTTTTTTATTGAAAGAGCAAAAGAAATAGTTTATAATAAAATTTTTATACTTCCACCATGGAAAGATATTTATGTAAATGATAAACAACGTTACGAAAGCTTTGAACAATGTAAACAGATTCATTCTGAGATAGTAAAAATTTACAGGGAATTTGAGATTGAAATAATAATGCTAGAAAAAAATAGTGTAAACCAACGAATCAGCTCTATATTAAAATTATTAAAGGAATAATTATGAATATTATATTTATGGGGACCCCCGAATTTGCAGTTGAATGTTTAGACATTCTGGTAAAATCTAACCATAATATTATAGCAGTTATAACATCTGAAGATAAGCCAGCTGGAAGGGGACAGAAAATAAAAATTTCTGAAATAAAAAAATATTCAATAAAAAATAAATTAAAAATTCTACAACCTAGAAATTTAAAAGATTACGATTTTCTTAATGAAATAAAACTATTAAAACCTGATATTTTTATTGTAGTAGCATTCAGGATGCTTCCCAAAATTTTATGGAAAATTCCACAAAAAGGAACTATTAATTTACACGCCTCATTATTACCTAACTTAAGAGGAGCTGCTCCAATTCATTGGGCAATTATTAATGGATTAAAAGAAACTGGTGTTTCTACATTTTATATAGATGAAAACATTGATTGTGGTCAAGTTATAGAGCAAAAAAAGGTATCAATTTTAGAAAATGAAAATACAGGGGAATTATATAACAGATTAAAAAAAATTGGTGCTCTCACAATTCTTTCAACTCTAGAAAAAATAGATACAAAAGGTTTTAAAAGTATTAAACAAATAGAAAGTAAAGAAAATTTAAAAGCTCCAAAATTAAATCGAGAAAACACAAAAATCGACTGGTGCAAGAACTCAAATGAGGTTCATAATTTTATCAGAGGACTTAATCCTTACCCATCGGCATGGACTTCAATTAATGAAAATAAAAAAATATTGAAAATTTATAAATCAAGAAAATATTCATCCAGTTTAAAAGCAAAGTACAAACCTGGTACTATAATAATGAATAAAAATACATTATTAATCTCAACGGGCTCTGGACTAATAGAAGTTTTAGAGTTAAAAATGGAAGGAAAAAAAATGATGAATAATATTGAATTCAATAACGGATTCAAATCACTAAATAAGACTAATTTAAGTTGAAAAAAGGATTTGTTCTTTTTGCTGAACCAACAGTTCAACACGATTTAACTTTTAGTCGATCAGTTATATTGATAGTTGAACAAAATGAAAATGGAATAGTTGGTTTCATAATAAATAAAAAAACTGACTACTCTACAATTGACTTAATTCCAGAACTTAACATCAATTTTCCAATATATAATGGAGGACCGGTAGAGAAAGAAAATCTTTATTTTATACATAAAATTCCATCACTAATAAAAAACTCTATTAAAATTAAAGATAATCTCTATTGGGGAGGAAACTTTGATTTAGTTGTAGAATTGATTAATGAAAACAAAATAAAAAATAATGAAATAAAATTTTTTTTAGGTTATTCTGGCTGGGAAAAAGAACAACTAAATAATGAGATTCAAGATAAATCTTGGATTTTAGCTAAAAAAGAGAATTTAGAAAAATTAGCTTTTCAAGAAACGATTAGTATTTGGAAAGATAAACTTAAAAAAATTGGGGGAAAGTATTTACTTTGGATTAATTCACCTGAAAATCCGCAGCATAATTAAAAATCAGTTACTTTTTTATTCAAAAATTTAATGAAAATCTTTGCTAAATCATTGGTAAAAATTTTATTTCTGTAGGATGTTACAGGGACAATTCCCAATATAGAATTAGTTAACCATATCTCTTTTGCTGAAAGTAATTCAAAAGGAGATATTGTGGTTTCTTCTAAATTATATTCAGGAAAAAATTTAGAATATTCAATAATTTTTTTTCTCATAACACCTTTTAAGCATCCCGAATCTAAACTTGGTGTTTTAATTTTATTTTCATTTACTATAAATAGATTACCATTTAAAAATTCTGCAACATTTTTTTTATTGTTTAATAAAATACAATTATCTAAATTATTTTCATTTGAATAAATCCCAGCAAGGACATTAATTAATTTATTATTAGTTTTTAAGTTGGATAATAAATTATCTTGAATATAATAGTCTTTAAATAAGTCAACTTTAAAATCACCATTCTTTATCAAATAATTTTTAACTTCACTTATGGCACAATGAATAATAAAATTAGGAGACATTGAGACTGGTGTATAATATCCACCACCATCTCTAAAAACAGATAATCTAACTCTTCCATAAAAATTAGAATTTACTTTGGAAATAGTATTTAAAATTTGTGATTTAAAAAATTCTGGAGTATAATTATCAGGAATTTCAATCCTAGCAACCCTCATTGAAGACATTAAACGCATGTAATGGTCTTCCCAAAAAATAATTTTATTATTTATAATTTTGATAGATTCAAAAACAGAATCTCCATATAAAAATCCTCTATTTAATAAATCGTGTTTAGATTCATTAATAAAATTTTCGTTATAATTTATCATTGAATAATTAAGATGAACCTACTAATTTTTTTAAATCAGCTATCTGACTTTCCCAAATCATTTTTGATTCTTCAACTTCATCAGAATATGCAAAATCAGTTACCATCAATGAAACATCCTTTGTTATCTCGTCTACAACAATTCTAATTTCAAAAAAACATTTGTCTTGATCATCTGATTCATCCATCCATCTGTATTTAACAAAAGAATCAGATTTTGATGAAATTAAATCAGCTATCTCCTCAGAGCCGTCCCAAAGAAAAGAAAAGGATTTTCCTCTAGAATTTACATCATCAGCAAACCATTCACACAAACCTGATGCAGAAGATATGTATTGATATAACATATGAGGAGAGGCTTGAATAGGAAACTCTATTTCGAACTTTTCTTTTAATTCCATAAATGGCAATATATAGATTAAATTAATTCTAAAAAAGAATTTTAAATATTTTTTATTCTTAGTTTGCCCCTATATAATTTGTTTATATATTTACGCGCATTTTATAATGGCGAGATAGCTCAGTTGGTTAGAGCGTCGGATTCATAACCCGGAGGTCGGGAGTTCAAATCTCCCTCTCGCTACTTAAGTTTAGTTAATTCCCTAATTTTCCTGCTATGTATCCAGTTGACCAAGCAGATTGAAAATTATATCCACCAGTAATACCATCAATATTAAGTACTTCACCAGCAAAATAAAGATCTTTTGAAGTTTTACTTTGCATAGTTTTAATGTCAATAGATTCTAAAGAAATTCCTCCACAGGTTACAAATTCCTCTTTAAAGGTTGTTTTACCTGAAACTTTGTATATATCCTTTGTTAAGAATTCTATTAGCTTCCTCATGTTTTTTTTACCGAGTTCACCCCACTTTTTATCATTAGACAAAATAAACTTTGTAATCAAAAAACTCCAAAGACGTGAAGGTAGCTTAAATGGATTTTGTTTAGATAATAACTTTTTTGAATGTTGTAATGAATATTTCTCTATTGTACTAAATAAAATTTCTGTATTACTTTCAAATAACCAATTTACTTGCAATTCAAAAATATATTTCTTTTCAAATAAATCTCGTGCACCAAAAGAAGATGCTTTTAAAATAACAGGGCCACTCATACCCCAATGTGTAATAAGAAGAGGGCCTGAAATTTCAATTTTTGTATTTAGAATTTTTATTTTTACTTCCTTTAATGAAATTCCAGACAAACTAGTAATTGATTCGCTTGGCATATTGAAAGTAAAAAGAGATGGTATGGGATTAATTATTTTATGACCAATTATTTTTAACCAATCAAATCCTTTTAATTTAGGAAATCCTCCAGAGGCGACAATAACACTATCAAAGGGGGTTGAATAACTAGTGTTTTTAAAATCGATAGTCCATTTTGATTTAACTTTTGACAAACCAATTACAGATTTTAATAATTCAATTTTAATATTATTTTTTTCACATTCATTAACTAAACAATCAATAATAGATTGTGAACTATTTGAAGTTGGAAAAACTCTACCATCAGATTCAATTTTTAATGGAACACCCCTGTTTTTAAACCAATTTCTGGTATCTACAGTTCCAAATTGATGAAAAATATTTTTTAATTTTTTACCTCCCCTTGGATAAGCTTTTATTAAAACACTAACATCTATTGTTGAATTTGTTACATTACATCTTCCGCCACCTGAAATTTTTACTTTTGAAAGAATTTTAGAACTTTTTTCAAATAGTGCTACGTTATAATTTGGATAATGAGTTTTAACAGAAATTGCAGAAAAAAAACCTGCAGCGCCACCACCAATAACTGCTATATTTTTCATTTTTAAAATGTTAACTGAAAATATTACTATTTAATATTAGAAAAATTACTGTAAAATATTTGTATTTAAATCATTTAAATCATGAACAAATTGAGTTCCTTTTATCATATTTTTTACTATAATTTCATTATTGTTAAATTCATTTTCACCAAAAATAATAGCATATTCAGCGTTATGCTTATTGGCATAAGAAAATTGTTTGTTGAGTTTAACTTTGTCAGGAAAAATAAATACTTTGTTGTTTTCATTTCTAAGTAAATCAACAAAAGAGTAGATTTCTTTTAAGTACCTGATTCCAAAGTTGATAATAATAACATCAAAACTATTTTTTAAGTGATTAGGAAATAATTTCTTTTCTTCCATTAAAATAAAAATTCTATCAAGACCAAAAGAAATTCCTACCCCACTAGTATTTTTCATATTAAACAAAGAAGTCAAATCATCATATCTTCCTCCTCCACCAAGTGAACCTAGTCTTGTATTAGATTTTGAAACAACTTCAACAATTGTTCCTGTATAATAATTAAGACCTCTTGCTAGAGTTAAGTCGAATCTAATTTCATTGTTTATAGATTTACTAGAAATAAAATCAAATACACTTTTTAAATCTTCTATCCCTTTGTTTGCAAGAGGAATATCTTTTAATATTAATGAAATATTTTCAAAACTTAAAGATTTGTTTTTTAATAAATTATCAAGTTTAGAAATTGAAACATATTTAAACTTTTCTTTAATTTCATCAATTACTGAATCAAGTCCTATTTTATCAAGTTTATCAATTATTGAAATAAATTCATTTAAATTATTTTCAAGACCAATGTAATCAGCAATTCCTTTTAAAATAAGCCTATGATTAATCTTAAAGACTAAATCATCAAAACCTAATTCACTAAAAATTCTGTCATATAATTTAATTAATTCAATTTCTTGAAAAATTGAATTATTTCCAACCACATCTGCATCACATTGTGTGAATTCTTGAAATCTTCCATGCTGAGGGCGATCTGCTCTCCAAACAGATTGAATTTGAAAACGCTTAAAAGGAAAAGTTAACTTATTTTGATGTTGTGCAACATATCTTGCTAATGGGACTGTTAAATCATATCTTAGACCCTTTTCAGACACTGATTTAGTAAATGAATTTAGATCATTAGACTTTAATGCTTCTATATCTGCTTTTTTGACTTTTTCACCTGAATTCAGGATCTTAAAAACTAATCTATCACCCTCATTTCCATATTTACCTAAGAGGGTACTAGTTTTTTCAAGAGCTGGAGTCTCAATTTCAGAAAAACCAAAATTCTTAAAATTATTTTTAAGAATATCAATAATATAGTTTCTTTTAGAAAGTTCTGAGGGCAGAAAATCTCTAGTTCCTTTAGGATTGGAAGGTGTGTTAGACATTACGTACAATTAATAATATAAACAAATATCTGATTTTTTTAAGAAAACAGAATCAGATTTTAAAATATTATTAAATATGTTTAATCTACAGCTTTGATTACTTCAAAAGATAATTCGTGAATAACATTTCTATGTAATCTTAAAGTAGCCACATAGGTGCCAAGTCTTTTAACAGATCCTCCCATGATTTTAATAATTTTTTTATCAAAATCGTATCCGAGATTGGATAATTCACTATTTAAATCCGAACTAGAAATAGAACCAAATAGTTTTCCACCTGTTCCAGATTTAGCTCCAATTTTTAAGTCTAACTTACTAAGTTTTTTTACTAATTTATTAGCTTCATCAACAGCCTTTTTTTCTTTAAACTCTCTTTGTTTAATGTTTTCAGCTAAGACTTTTTTTGAGGATGGTGTAGCTAGAATAGCTAATCCTTGAGGAATTAAATAATTTCTTCCATATCCATTTTTAACAGAAACTAAATCATCTTTGAAACCTAAATTAGGTACGTCATTTTTTAAAATTAATTCCATAATATTATTTTAACATGTCTGCTTGGTAAGGTAAAAGTGCTAAATGTCTTGCTCTTTTGACAGCAACTGAAACTTTTCTTTGATATTTCAAAGATGTTCCAGTTAATCTTCTTGGCAAAATTTTACCTTGTTCATTAATAAATCTTAAAAGAAAATCCGGGTCTTTGTAATCAACATACTTGATACCAGATCTTTTAAACATACAATATTTTTTGCTGTTTTTTGTTGCTATATCTAAAGGAGTAAGATATCTAATTTCTCCTTGATTTGCTTTACCTGCTTGTTCTAATGTTGACATAATTAAGCTTTTTTAGTATTTCGTTCTCTTCTTTTGATAGACCAAGCATCAGCATATTTATCTAACTTAACGTTCAAATATCGCATAATTCTTTCGTCTCTTTTTAACTCAGTTTCAAATGATTCAACTGTAGTGTTAGCAGCTTTAAAATCAATAAGATTATAAAATCCACTTTGTTTGTTTTGGATAGGATAAGCTAATTTTTTAAGTCCCCAGTGTTCAACTGAGATAATTTCTGATCCTTCGCTAATTAAAAAGTCTTCAAATTTTTTCACTGTCTCCTTTACCTGATCTTCAGATAAAACGGGATTTAAAATGAAAACAGCCTCGTAATGATTCATATATTTTATTAAAAATTGGTCGCAAAAATACATTTTTAATATACACTAACAAAATTCTATTCGTATTTAATTGTAAGGATCTACATCAATAGAAATCTGTATGCTTCTAAATTTTGATATAGACTCGAAACTGGATCGTATTTTTAAAATTATTTTTTTACTTTTTGCTAAGTTTTTGTCCAAAGGTATTTTTATTTGTATAACATTTATGTATCTATTTTGAATTCTAGGGATTAAAGGAAATTCAGGTCCAAAAACCTTGTCTTCAAACCTAGTCTTTAAACTTTTGAAAAACCATAATGAACCATTTTTTAACATTTCTTTGTTTTTGTGTTTTAATATGATTTTTATAATTCTTGAATATGGTGGATAATCAAATAAATGTCTTTCTTTCAATTGCTCATTAAACATACCTAAATAATCATTGTTCTTTATTTTCTCCATTATGCTATGCTTAGGATTAAAAGTCTGAACTATAACATTTCCTCTTGATTTATCTCTACCAGATCTTCCTGCAACTTGTTGAATTAATTGAAAACATTTTTCCTGAGATCTAAAATCAGGGAAATAAATTAAATTATCAGCATTAATAACTCCAACTAGTTCAACATTTTTAAAATCTAATCCTTTACTAAGCATTTGAGTACCTACAAGTATTTGAAATTTGTTCTCTTCAAAATCATTAATTAATTTAAAAAATGAATTTTTATTTTTGGTTGAATCTTGATCCATTCTTTCAACTTTATAATCTGGAAAATACTCTCTTAATTCTTCTACAATTTTCTGAGTACCCAATCCTTTTTTGATAAGTGAATTTGAAGAACATTTCAAGCATTTGTTTTCATTTTTAATGCAATAACCACAATGATGACATTTTAATTCGTCAGAAACTCTATGGTATGTTAATGCAACGTCACAGTTTTTACAGTGAAAAACATATCCACATGTTTCACATTCTTGATAAGGAGAATAACCTCTTCTATTTTGAAAAATAATTACTTGCTTTTTGTTTATTAAAGTTGAATTTATATTTGATAATAAAATTTCAGAAAAACTTCCAATCATTTTATTTTTAATTGTAGATTCTTTTAAATCATTCAATAAAATATTAGGCAATTCTACATCATTATATCTTTTAATTAATTTAATTAATCCATATTTATTTGAAATAGCATTGAAATAAGACTCAATACTGGGAGTTGCAGATCCTAACAAAGTTTTTGCTTTATGAAGCATTCCTAAATAAATTGCACAATCTCTAGCGTTGTATCTGGGTGCTGGATTAAATTGTTTAAAAGCATTTTCATGTTCTTCGTCAACTATGATAAGATTTAAGCTATTGTAGGGTAAAAAAATTGATGATCTAGCGCCTAAAATTATTTTACCAGAGCTTTTTAATACATTTATCCAAGTTTCGGTTCGTTGGTCTAGTGAATATTTTGAATGATAAACTAATAATTTTTCTCCGAAATATTTTTTTAATCTTACTATTAACTGAGTAGTTAGTGAAATTTCAGGAACTAAATACAATACTTGATTGTTACTCTCTAACTCTTTTTCTATTAAATTCACATATATCTCAGTTTTTCCAGAAGATGTGACACCATGGAGAAGAGAAACATTTTTTTCTAAAAAATTCAGTTCTATTTCAGTTAATGCATTCTGTTGATTAACACTTAATTTTTTAGGTTTAATTAATTTTTCAATTTCAAATTGAGTTCTATTAATTACTTTTTCAGATTTTAATAATATTTCTGATTTAATTAAATTATTAATAGTCACTCTTGAAACACTGTACAAATTAATTAATTCGTCAAAAGTAAATTGTAATTTTTTTTTGTTTGATTTTAGTCCTTTTGCTAAAATTAATTGAGATCTTTTTCTTTTAAGTTTTTTATTTAATTCAGTAAGAGAAATATTTTTGTCAATAGAGATTAAATTGATTTTTTTTGGTTTAAAATAATCATAAACTTCTTCCTTTACAGAAATTATTGAATGTAATAATAGTTCATTTATGGCTTTATTAATTTTTGATTTTTCTAATTTTCCAATCAAATCTTTGTATGAAAACTTTTTATTTATCTTCAATAAATCAAAAACAAATTTTGAATTTATAGTGACATTAAAATCTGAAATATCTTGTTTTAATAATATTATTTCACTTTCACTTTTAAGTAACAATAGCTTTGGCAAAGCAACTTTTATAACTTGACCTATAGGAGTCATATAGTATTCTGAAATCCATTTGAAAAAAATAAGTTGACTTTGGGTGACACATGGCTCTTTATCTATAATAAATTCAATTTCTTTAGGCTCATAAGAAACAGGGACTTTATGGTGTTTTTGAATAACAATCCCAGTTGTAAATTTAGATTTACCAAAAGGAACCATTACTCTAAATCCAGGATTAATAAAATTAAACTCATCTTTATTAATACTGTAGGTAAAAGTAGATTTTATTGGAAGAGGTATAATTACATCAATAAAATGCATCATCAGTTTTTTATAAACATTGAAAAAACAATAATAATCATTAACATATATTTACAAATAAATATAAAATTAAAATTCATCAAATATTAGGTTTATGCAGATTAAGTTAATTGTTGTGGGAAAAACTAAAAATAAAGAACTTATAAGCTTAATAGAAAAATATGTTAAACGAATTAATTTTTTTAATAATTTCAAAATTATTGAGATCAACTCTTCAAAAACAAAAAAAAATAATGCAATTGAGATAAAAAAAATTGAAAGTGAAAATATTTTAAAAAACATCAAAAAGAATGATCTTCTATTTTTACTTGATGAAAAAGGTAAAAATTATGATTCTAGAGAATTCGCTGAATTTTTAAAAATTAAATTTCAAGAAAGTAAAACGATTGTTTTTGTAATTGGAGGAGCTTTTGGGTTTTCCAAAGATTTATATAGTAAATCTGTTGGGTTAATTTCTTTGTCAAGGATGACATTTTCACATCAAATAATCAGATTATTTTTTACGGAACAATTATACAGAGCTTTTACAATTTTAAATAACCACCCTTATCATAATGATTAAAATATGGACTTAATATTCGCAACTGGAAATCAAAATAAATTAATAGAAATAAGTAAAATCATCCCTAAAAATGTAAATATCATAAGTTTTAAAGATTTAAACTTTGATGAAGAAGTTCCGGAAAATGAAAATACCATAGAAGGAAATGCAATTTACAAAGCGAAATATATTTATAATAAATTCAATATTAATGTTTTTTCAGATGATACTGGGTTAGAGGTAGAAACTTTAAATGGAGAACCTGGTGTTCATTCTGCTAGATATGCTGGAGCTAAATGTAATACAAAAGACAATATCGAAAAACTATTGAGAAAATTGGAGAACAAGAAAAATAGAAATGCAAGATTCAAGACTGTAATAGCATTAATTGTTGAAAACAAAATTCATACTTTTGAAGGAATTGTTGAAGGTGAAATTTTGAAAAATCCAATTGGAAAAAACGGATTTGGATATGATTCGATTTTTTCACCGTCTGGATATAATAAATCTTTTGCAGAACTTACATTAAACGAAAAAAACTTAATAAGTCACAGATCATTAGCCATAAAAAAACTGATAAACTTTATATCATAATTTTTTTGTTAAATTTTATTTAAAATGATAGTATATCTTTAATTACTTGTATTTTTGAGATCAATGAATAAATTTTTTAAATTTTTATTTCTGGCTTTTGCTTTTGGGTTATTTTCAAACTTAACTTTTTCACAAAATCAGAATTTAACAGCATTTGTTGAAAACTCCTCAGACAACAAACCTATCCCAAGCGTACACGTAATCAATCTAAGTCAAGTGGTAGGTGTGATAACAGACAAGAAAGGTAAGTTTGAGATTCCTGCAAAATTAAATGACACGCTTTATCTATCTTATTTAGGGTTTAAATCGATTAAAGTTAGAGTGACTAACGATTTATTAAAATTTAAAAATTCTAAAATTCAACTAACTGAACTAGCATATGCTTTAGAAGAGGTTATTGTAAAACCATATGAATTAACTGGATATCTTGAAATTGATGCTAAGAATGTTCCGGTAAGTCAATCTTATCGCTATAGTATACCTGGATTACCCTCTCGTGGATATGAGGGTGGATCTAGAAATTCAGGAGCATTTTCAAAAGTAATTAATGCTATTTTTAATCCAGCTGATTTTCTTTATAATTTGTTTGGCAAACAACCTAGACAGTTTAAAAAGTTACAACAAATGAAAGAAGATTTCAGAATACGTGAACTTTTATCCTCGAAATTTGATAGAGAAACATTGGTTGAATTGCTTCAAGTTCAAAAAATTGATATTGATGAAATTTTAAGAAACTGTAATTTTTCAGATAGCTTTATTCTGACTGCTAATGATTTACAAATTCTTGATGCTATCAGTGGTTGTTATGAAGAATTTAAAGTTCTTAATAGAAAATAACTATTTTTAAAAAGCTTACATTTGTACCCCATTAAAATGAATTGTCATGACCTTAAATACTCTTAATGCTATAACTCCAATTGATGGCAGGTATTATAATAAAACTAACGGATATTCAAACTATTTTTCAGAACAAGCTTTAATTAAATATAGAGTCTTAGTAGAGATTGAATACTTTATAGCATTAACAAAAACTAAAATTCCTGCTTTTAAAAATTTTCCTCAAGAATCTATACAAAATATAAAAAATATCTATCTAAATTTTTCTTATGAAGATGCTATTTCTATTAAAGAGATAGAAAAGGAAACTAATCATGATGTTAAAGCGGTTGAATACTTTATTAAAAATAAATTTAAAAATTTACAATTAAATAAATATTTAGAGTACATACATTTTGGTCTTACATCTCAAGACATAAACAATACAGCTGTTCCTCTTTCAATTAAAGACGCTTTATCAAAAATTTATCTTCCTGAATTAAGTGAACTGTTAGAATTGCTTGGTGAAAAAGTTTTAGAATATGATGATATTTCTATGTTAGCACGTACTCACGGCCAACCAGCTTCACCAACAAGGCTAGGTAAAGAAATTAATGTTTTTAAAGTTAGAATTGATGAGCAATTAAAACATTTACATTCAATTCCATTTGCAGCTAAATTTGGAGGAGCAACAGGTAACTTTAATGCGCATATTGTTGCTTTTCCCTCAATAGATTGGAAAAAATTTGCTAATAAATTAGTTACTGATTTAGGACTTTATCATTCTTTCCCCACAACTCAAATTGAACACTATGATCATCTAGCTTCTTTATTTGATTGTTTGAAAAGAATAAATACCATAATTATTGATTTTAACAGAGATCTATGGTCATATATTTCTATGGATTATTTTAAACAAAAAATAAACAAAAATGAAGTTGGTTCGTCTGCAATGCCTCATAAAGTAAACCCGATTGATTTTGAAAATTCTGAAGGGAACCTAGGGCTTGCAAATGCCTTATTTGAACATCTATCATCAAAACTTCCTGTATCAAGATTACAAAGAGATTTAACAGACAGTACTGTACTTAGAAATATTGGTGTTCCTTTTGGTCACTCGTCTATAGCTATCAAATCGACAATTAAAGGAATAAATAAATTGATAGTGAACAAAGAGAAAATAGATAATGATTTAAACAATAACTGGGCAGTTATAGCTGAAGCTATTCAAACTATTTTAAGAAGAGAAAATTATCCCAATCCATATGAAACGTTAAAAGAATTAACTAGAAAAAACACAACTATAAATCAAGAGACTATTCATCAATTTATAGATAATTTAAATGTAGACATAGAAATTAAAAAAGAATTAAAAAAAATAAATCCTTCAAATTATACAGGAATTTAAAATAGCTATTCCCCATTTACAGGTCTGTCTACAAGATTAGTTTCTATTCCAATTTTAAAGTCTCCATTAGAAATTTTAGTAACATCCTTATCAATCTTTCCAAATTCCTTCGATGTATCATTGAAATGATTTACCGCCGCACTTAAAGATTTACCTAATCTGTTGTGAGAATTTTGGTAAGAATTTAAATGATTAGACAGTTTTTGTACGTTTTTAATTACTTCATCAACAGATTTTTCAAATTTTAAATTATTTAAAGCTTTCATTGTAATTTGAAGCATTGGAAAAAGACTCATTGGTGAGACTATCATAACTTTTTTATCATATGCATAAGAAACTAAATCTTTAGAATTTATTTGAAGTGAACCTACTCTATTATTTAACAAATCTTGATAAAGTCCATCGGCAGGAATAAACATAAAAGCATAGTCTAGTGTTTTTTCTGAGGGTCTTATATATTTTGACGTTTCATCAATTCTAGTTTTAATATCAATTCTAAATTTTTTTTCTAAATTCTCGATTTCTAAAGCATCTGAACTTTCTATCATTTTATTATAATTATCTAAAGAAAATTTTGCATCAATAGGAATTATATGATCATTAACTTTAACTATAGCATCTACAATTTCACCGTTGTTGAAAGAATATTGCATTCTAAAAATTTCTGGTGGTAAAACATTTGCTAATAAATTTTCTAATTGAATCTCCCCAAAAATTCCTCTTTGTTTTTGATTTCCTAATATTTTTTCCAAAGATTTCATTTGGTTGGCAAAACTTAGAACTTGTTGATTAGTTCCTTTTATTTTTTCTAATTCGACAGTAACATCTTTTATAACCTTATTTGAATCAGAAAATTGTTTTTGAATGTCTTCTTTTGATGTTTTATGAAAATTATTAATTTCCTTATTTATTGAAGATAATTTAGATTCCAATTCTAATCTACTTTTTTCAGAATTTTCACCAACTTCCTTTCGAATATTTTGGATTTCACTACTTAAGTTATTTGTAAGTTGAATTAATAGTTCATTAGAACTATTATCATTTTTGTTTTTTAAAATAAATATTAAAAAAACCACTAAAACTAAAAGAAGTATTAGAAGAACTATATCCATATATCTAATATAGAAATATTATTATTTAGTTAAGTACATTTTTCTTCTTGAATATAACTCGTAAAACTGATCGTCTTTTAAATCATCTATAAAGAGGATACTTTCACCTGTACTTTTCATTTCAGGACCTAGACTTTTATTAACGTTTGGAAATTTATTAAATGAAAAAACAGGCTGCTTTATTGCAAAACCTTTTAGGTTGGGCTTGTAATTTATTTCAGATACCTTAAGTTTTCCCAACATCACTTTAGTTGCATAATTAACATAGGGTTGTTGATAAGCTTTGGCAATAAACGGAACTGTTCTTGAAGCTCTTGGGTTAGCTTCAATTATGTAAACAATTTCATTTTTTATAGCAAACTGAATGTTGATAAGACCTACAGTTTTTAATGAAATTGCAATTTTTTTAGTGTGATCTATGATTTGTTGCATCACTAATTTTCCTAGATTAAATGGTGGTAATGTTGCATTCGAATCTCCTGAATGAACTCCACAAGGTTCAATATGCTCCATAATACCAATTATTAAAACATTTTCACCATCACAAATAGCATCAGCTTCTGCTTCAATTGCACCATCTAAATAATGATCTAATAATAACTTATTGTTTGGAATCTTTTGTAAAAGATCAACAACATGTGCTTCTAATTCTTCCTTATTTATAACAATTTTCATTCCTTGTCCACCAAGAACGTATGAAGGTCTTACCAAAATAGGAAAGTTAAGTGTATCGGATAATTTTAAGGCTTGATCTGCAGTTTCAGCTACACCAAATTCTGGATAAGGTATATTATTATCTTTAAGCAAAGTTGAAAAACTTCCTCTATCCTCAGCTAAATCTAAAGCTTGATAAGTCGTACCCATAATTTTAATACCGTACCTATCCAATTTTTCAGCTAATTTCAATGCAGTTTGTCCACCAAGCTGTACAATGACACCTTCAGGCTTTTCATGCTCAATTATATCATAAATATGCTCCCAAAAAACAGGTTCAAAATAGAGCTTGTCAGCGGTATCAAAATCAGTTGATACCGTTTCAGGATTACAATTAATCATAATAGTTTCATAACCACACTCAGATGATGCTAAAACTCCATGAACGCAACAATAGTCAAATTCAATTCCTTGTCCAATTCTATTTGGACCAGAACCTAAAACAATAATCTTTTTTTTATCAGATGCTTGACTTTCATTTTGAGTAAAAACAGTTCCATCTGAAAGTTGGATCTCTTCTTCAAAAGTGGAATAATAATAAGGCGTTAGAGCTTTAAATTCTGCAGCACAAGTATCAACAAGTTTATACACTCGATTAATGTTAAAAGTTTTTCGTTTTTTATTAACCGTACTTTCTAAACACCCTAGCATATGACCAATTTGACGATCAGCAAAACCTTTTTGTTTAGCCTCTAACATTAAATCTTTAGTAATTGTATCTATGTTGAAATCTGAAATTTCTTTTTCTAAATTAACTAGTGATTCATACTGCCTTAAGTACCACATATCTATTCGGGTAATTTCATTAATTCTTTCCAATGAAATTCCCATTTTAATTGCATCGTAAATAACAAAAACTCTATCCCAACTTGCATAAGTAAGCTTATCTATTACCTGTTGATAATCTGTATATCCTTTACCATCTGCACCCAAACCATTTCTTTTAATTTCTAAAGATTGGGTTGCTTTGTGTAATGCTTCAATAAAGGATCTACCAATTCCCATAACCTCTCCAACTGATTTCATTTGAAGACCTAAAGTTCTCTCAGAACCTTCAAATTTGTCAAAATTCCATCTTGGTATTTTAACAATTACGTAATCTAAAGTCGGCTCAAATAAAGCTGAAGTTGATTTTGTAATCTGATTGTTTAATTCATCTAAACTATATCCAATAGCTAACTTACTAGCAACTTTAGCAATTGGATAACCTGATGCTTTAGAAGCTAAAGCTGAGGATCTTGAAACCCTCGGGTTAATTTCAATTGCAATTATATCTTCTTTTTCATCAGGACTTACAGCAAACTGAACATTACAACCACCTGCAAAATCACCAATACTTCTCATCATCTTTATTGCCATATCTCTCATTCTTTGATATGCAGAATCTGATAATGTCATTGCAGGGGCTACAGTTATTGAATCTCCTGTATGAATTCCCATAGGGTCCATATTTTCAATCGTACAAATGATAACTACATTGTCATTTTTATCTCTTAATAGTTCTAATTCATATTCTTTCCAACCCATTAAAGCTTTATCAATTAAAACTTCATGAATTGGTGAGGCCTCTAAACCTCTAGTTAGTAATTCATCAAAATTTTCAGCTTTATAAACTAAGGAAGCTCCACTTCCTCCAAGTGTAAATGAGGGACGAATAACCAAAGGGAATCCAAATTCCTGAGCTATTTCTTTACCCTTTAAAAAGGATGTAGCAGTTTTAGCTGGTGCAACAGGAATATCAATAGTTTTTAATAATTGTTTGAATTTTTCTCTATCCTCTGTAATATTAATTGCATCAATATCAACTCCTATAATTTCAACATTGTATTGCTCCCAGATCCCTTTTTCATCAGCTTCAATACACAAATTAAGTGCAGTTTGTCCTCCCATTGTTGGTAAGACTGCATCTATTTTATGATTTGACAATATCTCCTTAATTGAATTAGTATTCAAAGGCTTTAGATATATATGATCTGCCATAACAGGATCCGTCATGATTGTGGCTGGATTAGAATTGATTAGAATTGTTTCTATACCGTCTTCTCTTAGAGACCTCAAAGCTTGAGAACCTGAATAATCGAACTCACATGCTTGACCGATAACTATTGGACCTGATCCTATTATAAGTATACTATTTAAATCTTTTCTTAATGGCATTTACGTAATATTAATTTGGTTGATGAATATATATAAAAAAAGGTGTTACTAAAAAAGTAACACCTTAAATTTTTAAAGTTTTTATTCACTTATTTTTTATGTCTTGGTTCAGATGAAACAGAAATCTTATTTCTTCCTTTGGCTCTTCGACTAGCTAAAACTTTTCTACCGCTAGGCGATGACATTCTTTCTCTAAATCCGTGTTTATTACGTCTTTTTCTTTTTGAAGGTTGAAAAGTTCTTTTCATTTGAATTAATTAACTATTTTTACTAAAATTTGAGGCCAAATATACAATAAGTTTAAACTAACTCAAATGTATTGTTTAAAAAATTTAAAGTTTAAAAATTAATTAAAAAACTGATAATCAATGTATCCGAAAAATATAAAACTAATATTAGCAATTTCAACACTAATTTATTCGATATATCAATTTTATGAAAACAATATTGGCAATGGAATAGCATTGATTTTATTAGTAATAATTTTCGTTTTTCTTTATTTTAAAAATGAAATTATACTTATAATTTTTTTTAAATTAAGGAAACAAGATTTTGACGGAACAGAAAAATGGTTAAAAAAAATTAAAAATCCCGAAAGATCATTAACAAAAAAGCAAGTTGGTTATTACAATTATTTATGGGGAATTGTGTGTTCTCAAACAAACCTTACCAAAGCTGAAAAATATTTTAAAAAAGCAATTTCAATTGGATTATCAATGGATCATGACTTAGCAATGGCCAAATTAAGTTTAGCTGGAATACTAATTCAAAAAAGAAGAAAAAGAGAAGCTACAACCTTATTAAACGAAGCTAAAAAATTAGATAAGCAAAAAATGTTATTGGATCAAATAAAAATGATGCAACAACAAATGAAAAGAATTTAATTTAAGTTTTTATGAAAATAATCATTTAGCCAATCAGCTCTCTTAAGTATCATTGTGTGGTCTCCTCTTTCTACAGGTATATAATTTTTTATATTAAGCACTGGAAACATTGAATCATAAGTTCCATGAATGTGAATAACATTATTCAACGGAGTAGTTTGATTCCAATTAACCATCTCTTTTATAGCCCATTTTAAATAATTTTCATCTCTAACGGAAAGATATTTTCTATATAGATTAACTTTTCGTTTAATTTTTGGACCTAAAACAAAAGCCAACAAAGATTCAAAATCATTTAACCAAGTTAATGGCAGGAGCTTATAACTCTTTGTTTTTTTTGCAAATTTCATTGAATTTGATAATTCTTTATTAGATTTTACACTTGAAATAATTATGACTTTTTTAATTTTTAAAATTTTTGATAGTTCTTGAACAATTACACCTCCAAAAGAAACTCCAATAAGTATTGCATCTTTATGCTTTATAGTTTCAGAAAGTCTGACAACATATTTGCTAAGGGATTCATTTTTTAGAGGAGGAATCCAGCTTAAATAATGTGGAATAAAATTTTTATTTAGTTTAATTCTTTCAAAAATCAATGAATTAGCACACATTCCTGGCATAAAATAAACATGAGTTTTGTTTTTCAGAGTCATTAAAATCTATTTTTATTATCTTTGTAAAACTTTAACAAAACTAGCTAATAGATATTTAATGGGAAATATGATTATTAACGATAACTTGTTCTTGCGTCAATACGAAGTTGAAATAGAAGATGATTTAGCTATTATTGAATATGCTCTTCAAGACAGAAAAATATTTTTAACAAAACTTATTATACCATCATCAAACAAAGATGAAGATTTTGAAGAAAAATTTATAAGAGAAGTATTTGAAATCATAAAGGAAAAAAATATCAGGATAATGCCTACCTCACCTCAAGTTAGAAAATTTATCAAAAAAAACAAGGAGTTTAAAGAAATGCTTCCTATTGGTGTTAGACTATAGTTTTTAGCTCTGTATTCTTTCCAATTACTAATCCATCATTATCAATATCTTCCAGATCAAATGAAACAATCTGATCTGCTAAACTTTTTCTCCAAGCAGTCTTGATTCTTACATAATTATTAGAAAAGCCATAAATAAAACCATTTCTATTTTCAGTTTCAAACAATACATCTTTTGTGTTTCCCAATTGAGATTTATAAAATTTTCTTTTTAGTTGAACAGAAAGGGATCTTAACAACTTACTACGTTTTGATCTGATGTTTTTAGAAACAATGTTTTTAAAATTAATTGCTTCTGTATTATCACGCTCTGAATAAGTAAAAACATGAAGATATGACAAGTCTAAACTTTTTATAAAATTATAGGTTTTTAGAAAATCTTCTTCTGATTCTCCAGGAAAACCTACAATAACATCTGCACCTATACATGCGTTTGGAATGACTTTTTTTATATGATCAATTCTATTTTTATAAAGTTTACTTAAATATCGTCTTTTCATAAGTTTTAAGACAGGATCACTTCCGCTTTGCAAAGGAATATGAAAATGAGGGACGAATTTATTACTTGTGGAAACAAAATCTATAATTTCATTTGACAATAAATTAGGCTCAATTGAAGATATTCTAATTCTAGAAATTCCCTCTACTTTGTCAAGAGCACTAACCAAATCTAAGAAAGTGTTTTCATGATTTTTATTGCCAAATTCTCCTTTTCCATAATCTCCAATATTAACTCCAGTTAAGACAATTTCTTTAATTCCAGAACTAGAAATCGATTTTGCTGCATTTACAATATTTTCAAGCTTATCACTTCTTGAAATCCCTCTGGCCAAAGGTATTGTACAATAAGTACACTTATAGTCACACCCATCTTGAACCTTCAAAAAAGATCTTGTTCTTTCACCAATTGAGTAACTTGATTTATAAAAATCAGTTTCTTTTATTTCACAAGAATGAATAGAACCTTTGTTGTTTTTTTTTAGGTCATTTAAATAATCTAATATTTTGAATTTTTCTTTACTTCCAAGAACTAAATCAACACCATTTACATTAGCTAGTTCTTCTGGTTTTAGTTGTGCATAACACCCAATAGCAATTAAAAAAGCATCTGGATTTAACTTTAAAGCTTTTGAGACATAGGATTTAAATTGCTTATCTGCATTTTCTGTAACAGAGCAAGTATTTATGACATATATATCAGAGAATTGATCAAACTTTACCACAGAATAGCCTACGTCTTCAAATTGTCTTGATATAGTTGAAGTTTCAGAAAAATTAAGCTTACAACCTAAAGTAGTTAAAGCAACCTTATGATTTTGGCTCATATAGATTTAAACTCTTAAATTAGCTTGCAAATATAGGAATCAATATCTATGATTTACAAGTCAAAGTTTTCAATACCCTTTTTAATAATAACTATATTAATAATTACAGGCTGTTCTAATAGTGTTTCGATTGATGAAAAGAAAGTTTTTAGATATAATGAACATTCTAATATTTCATCTTTAGACCCTATTTATTCGAGTACATTAAGAAATATTTGGCCAGTTAATCAAATCTTTAATGGATTAGTTCAGTTAGACGATTCATTAAAAATAAAACCAGATTTAGCAAAAAGCTGGATAATATCTAAAAACGGTTTAGAATATAAGTTTGTAATAAAAAATAAAATTTTCTTTCACTATTCTAAAACTTTTGGAAAAGATTCTACTAGAGCGGTTAATGCAGGAGATTTTGAATATAGTTTTAAAAGATTAAACGATCCACAACTAGGATCACCTGGATCTTGGGCAATGAAAAATGTAAATAGTTTTAAAGCAGAAAATGACAGTGTATTTGTTATAAAATTAAAAAAACCTTTTGCAGCTTTTTTAGGCTTACTATCGATGAAATATTTTTCAGCTGTTCCATATGAGGCAGTAAATTTTTACGGAGATAAGTTTGGTAAAAATCCTATTGGCACAGGTCCATTCAAATTTAAAAGATGGGAAGAGAATATCAAATTAGTATTAAGAAAAAACAATTTATATTTCGAAAAAGATAATTTAGGAAAAAACCTACCCTATCTTGAAGCTATTTCAGTTACATTTCTTCCTGATAAGAAAAGTGAGTTCATGGAATTTGCGCAAAATAAAATTGATTTTATTAACTCAATAGATTCGTCTTTTAAAGATAAATTAATTTCTATTGACGGAAATTTAAAAGAAGAACATTCCAAAAAAATAAAACTCATTTCAGGACCATATTTAAACACAGAATATATAGGGTTTTATCTTGGTGATAAAAAAAGTCAAGTTCATTCAAAAAAACTAAGGTTAGCTATAAACTATGCGATCGATAGAAAAAAAATGATGAAATATTTAAGAAATAATATTGGATACGCAGCAAATAATGGTTTTGTTCCATTAGGATTAAATATGGAAAATTCAGTAAATGGATTTAGATACAATTTAAAAAAGGCAAAAACATTAATTAAAGAATACAAAGCAGAAAATAATAAAGAGAAAATAGAACTTGTACTAACTAGTGATGCAAATTATTTAGATATTGTTGAGTTTATACAAAGAGAATTACAGAAAATTGATATTGACTTATCAATAAATATTGTTCCTGCTTCTGCATTAAGACAAGGTAAATCCAATGGGAAATTTGAAATGTTTAGAGCTAGTTGGATAGCTGATTATCCAGAAAGTGAAAATTATTTAAGCTTATTTTATTCAAAAAATTTAGCGCCAAATGGACCAAATTATACACACTTTAAAAACGTTGAATATGACATGCTATTTGAAAGCACTTATCAAGAACAAAATAGTGTACTTAGAAAAAGATTATATAAAAAACTAGACAGTTTAGTAATAGAAAATTCACCAATTATTCCACTATACTATGATAAAGTCATGAGATTTACTCAAAAAAATGTAGAAGGATTGACAACTAATCCAGTAAACCAATTAAATTTAAAAAAAGTATATAAAAAGTAATTTACTTTTTGATTTTGGCATATCTATTTTTAAACTTATCAATTCTACCAGCAGTATCAATAAGTTTTGTTTTACCAGTGTAAAACGGATGAGAAGTCCTAGATATCTCTAACTTTACAAGAGGATATGTTACACCTTCATGTTCAATTGAATCTTTACTTTCAACTGTTGATTTAGTAATAAAAACATCGTCATTAGACATATCTTTAAAAGCAACTAATCTGTAATTTTCTGGGTGTATACCTTGTTTCATTTTTATAATAATTGGATGCAAATTTAATTCTTTTTTATCAATTTGCAACTTTATCTAATTTATTACTAATCAAGTATTCAAATATTAGCTATTTTTACATTAAAATAAAATATTATGGAACAAATCAGTATAAAACAATATATGATTAACTACGGCTTAATTACTAGTTCAGTGTTAGTATCTTTTAGTTTAATGTTGTTTTTTTTAGAGGCTCATTATGAACAGGATTCTGTTGTACAAATCACAAACATGGTAATAACATTTGCAGGAATAACTTTGGGATGCTTAGCCTACAAGAAAGCTAATGATAATAAGATCCAAGCCGGTACAGTAAGAAAAATGGGTACTGGAATATCTTTAGTTATAGCGCTTGTGTCTATATTTTATACATTGTTTTTAACTAATGTAATGGAACCTGGTTTCATGGATAAAGTATTAGAAATTTCATACAATCAAACTATGCAAGATTACCCTGAAGCCCTTAACGGAATGGATCTTAATACATTTATAGAAAATTCCAAACCATTCACTTTTTTAACTTACCCGGCGATTTTAATTTCTACGCTTTTATTTGGATTTCTATATAGTGTTGTTCTCGGTCTTGTAATTAAAACAAAAAAACAGCTATAATTAGTTGAAAATGGATATTTCTATAGTTATTCCGCTTTTAAATGAGCAAAATTCTCTTGAAGAATTATCAAGCTCAGTATCCTCTGTTATTAATGATTTAAATCTTAAATATGAAATAATTTTAATAGATGATGGAAGCACAGATAATTCATGGAAAATTATTTCAAAAATTTGTTTAAAAAACCAACATATAAAGGGAATTAGATTTTTAAAAAACTTTGGTAAATCTCAAGCACTTTCAGCAGGCTTCAAGGCTTGTAATGGCGATGTTGTTATAACCATGGATGCTGATTTACAAGACGATCCAAATGAAATCCCTGAACTTTATAAAAAAATTAATGAAGATAATTTTGATTTAGTTTCAGGATGGAAAAAAGTTAGATACGATTCAATAATATTTAAAAATTTTCCATCGAAAATTTTCAACTGGGCTGCAAGAATAACCTCTGGATTAAAACTTAATGATTTTAATTGTGGAATAAAGGCATATAAAAAAGAGGTAATTCAAAAGGTTAAATTAACTGGAGGGATGCACAGATACATTCCTGTACTTGCGAAAAACGCAGGTTACAACAGAATTACAGAAAAAATTGTGATACATCATCCTAGAAAGCACGGAAAAACAAAATATGGAATAGACAGATTCATAAAAGGGTTTTTAGACTTAATTACATTATGGTTTATTCACAAGTTTGGAAAAAGACCAATGCATTTCTTTGGACTTATTGGGACTATAATGTTGTTAGTTGGCTTCTTTTTTTCTGCATACCTAGGAATAGATAAATTATTTCTCCAAACTTCAGGAAGGTTAATTACAGAAAGACCTGAATTTTACATATCATTAGCTACAATGATTATGGGTTCTCAGTTTTTTCTTGCCGGATTTTTAGGAGAAATCATACTTCGAAATAGAAAAATTAAAAAACAGTATATAATTACAGAAAAAATAAATGAATAAAGACTCAGTAATTGAAGAAAATTATAATAATTGGACTCAGTCTCCATTTGATACAACAACAATTAAAAATGTTAAAAGTTTAAAAAATAATAATCCGTTAGAGTTCGAAGAATCATTTTATAAAAACTTATCATTTGGAACTGGTGGAATGAGAGGAATTGTTGGTATAGGCCCAAACCGTGTCAATCGATATACTTTTGGTAAGAACACACAGGGTATTTCAAACTTTATAAATAAAACTTCATCAAAAAAAGAATCTGTTGTCATAGCTTACGATTGCAGAAATCAAAGTAAAGAATTGGCTAATCAAGTAGCAGATGTTTTTAGTTCAAATGGTATTAATGTATACCTATTTAGTTCAATAAGACCTACGCCAGAACTTTCTTATGCATTAATAAAATTAAAATGTATTTGTGGTATTGTTTTAACAGCATCTCATAATCCACCCGAATATAATGGATACAAGGTATACTGGAAAGACGGTGGTCAAATTGTGCCTCCAATTGATAAAAAACTTATTGATGAAATCAATTCAGTAAAATTCACAGATATAAGCTTTAAAAGAAATAATTCTCTTGTTAATTTAATTGATACCCAAATTGATACTGATTTTATTCATGATTCAATTTCAATTGGAAAAATCGGAGTTTCTAAGAGAGAAGATTATAGAATTGTTTTTACACCAATACATGGAACATCTTATAAAATTCTTCCAGAAGTTTTGAATGGGGCTGGATTTAAAAATTTACATATTGTTAAAGAACAAGCAGTTCCAGATGGTAATTTTAACACTGTAAAATCACCTAATCCTGAAGAGCCAGAGGCCTTAAGCATGGCAATTGATTTAGCAAAAGCAGTTAATGCTGATATTGTAATTGGTACTGACCCTGATGCAGATAGAGTTGGTTTAGCTGTCAAAAACAATAAAAACGAATATTCTCTTTTGAATGGTAATCAGATGATGATCATTTTAACAGAATTTATTTTAAGCAAAAGAAAAAACTTAAATAAATCATTTTTTATCGGATCAACAGTTGTTTCAACTGCAATGATTAAAAATATAGCTGAAAGTTATAATGTTGATTTTAAAGTAGGCTTAACGGGTTTTAAGTGGATAGGGAAAATGATAAATGATTTTCCAAGCCAGAATTTTATATGCGGAGGAGAAGAAAGCTACGGTTACATGGTTGGTGATTTTGTTAGAGATAAAGATGCTATTACTTCTGCCCTAGTGGCTTGCGAAGTTGGATCGGAATGTAAATCAATGGGAATTAATTTAATTGATTATTTAATAGATTGCTACATTAAATATGGATTTTTCAAAGAAAAACTAATATCAGTTGAAAAAAAAGGAGCTGAAGGTCTGAAAGAAATTAGTTCAATAATGAATAAATTAAGAAATTCTAAAATCAAATCTTTGGACGGAAGTAAATTAATATCTTTTAAAGATTTTCAATCTTCACTAGAAATAAATCAAATTAATGGTAAAATCAATAATTTAGATTTTCCTAAATCTAATGTTTTGATTTTTGAATCAGAAGACGGTACAACTGTTGCAGCTAGACCTAGCGGAACTGAACCAAAAATAAAATTTTACTTTAGTGTAAATACCATTCTCAAGTCAAAAGAAGATTATGAAAGAGTAAATCAAATTTTGAATAATAAAATAGTTAATTTAACTAAAGAATTTAATTTTTAAACATTGGAGTATTTTAAAAAAATATTCAAGTATTCAAAGCCCTTTAAAAAATATATTTTTTTGAATATATTTTTTAATATTCTTTATGCGCTATTTAGTGCATTGTCTTTTCTATCGTTGATGCCTATGCTTGAGGTTTTATTCGGAGAAAATAAAAAAACATACACCAAGCCAGAATTTGATGGAATTTATGGATTTGGAAATAATTTAGAAGGATGGCTTAATTATCAGGTTAGTAGTTTTTCTGGGGATGACCCACAAAAAGCTTTAATTTTTGTGATTGCTGCAATAATAATATTATTTTTTCTTAAGAATTTTTTCAATTATCTAGCAATGTATTTTATAACTTTTCTTAGAAATGGGATTTTAACTCATTTAAGAGGAGATGTTTATAAAAAAATAGTTAGTATGCCACTAGCTTTCTTTACTGAAAAGAAAAAAGGAGATGTAATTTCAAGGATAACTGCTGATGTGTTAGAAATTCAACATTCATTTTTATCAATTCTTGAGTTAATTGTCAGAGAGCCATTAACTATATTTTTTACAATTTCAGCAATGTTTTTAATAAGTTTCAAGCTCACAGCATTTGTTTTGATCTTTATACCAATTTCTGGATTCTTAATTTCATTAATAGGAAGATCTCTTAAAGCTACCTCAACTTTAGTTCAAAATGAACAAGCTGAGTTTTTATCGATAACTGAAGAAACTTTACACGGTTTAAAAATTATTAAAGGTTTTGTTTCAGAGCTGTTTTTTATAGAAAAATTTAATAAATCAAATAATAAATTTTACAATTATTCCAATAAATTAATAAATAGACAAAACTTAGCTAGTCCAGTAAGTGAATTCTTAGGCATTTCTGTTATTGGTGTACTACTTTGGTACGGTGGACAATTAGTTTTAATAGATCAAGAACTAAATCCAGCTGCATTTATTACTTACATGGGGCTTGCATATGGGGTTTTAACTCCTGCTAAAGCAATAAGTAAAGCATCTTATTCAATTAAAAAAGGAAATGCAGCTGCTGAGCGGGTACTTGAAATTTTAGATTCAAAATCTTCAATCATTGAAATTTTAAATCCTGTAAACAAACAATCTTTTGATTCAGAAATTTGCTTTGAAAATGTTAGTTTTAAATATGAAAATACAATTGTTTTAAAGAATATTAATTTCAAAATTAAAAAAGGTCAAACGGTTGCTATTGTTGGACAATCAGGAAGTGGAAAATCGACTATAGCCAATTTAATTCCTAGATTTTATGATGTAAATTCAGGAAAAATATTAATTGACGGTATAAATATTAAAGATATATTTAAAAAAGATTTGAGAAGTTTAATTGGTTTAGTATCACAGGACTCTATACTTTTTAATGATTCCATAACCAATAACATTCAACTTTCAAACTCTAAAAATAATGAGAAAGAAATAAAAAATTCTGCCATAATTGCCAATGCAAATGATTTTATTGAAAAACTAGAAAATAAATACCATTCTAATGTTGGAGACGGAGGCGGTAAATTATCAGGTGGACAAAAACAAAGAGTTTCGATTGCAAGAGCAGTTTTAAGAAATCCTCCAATAATGATTTTAGATGAAGCTACCTCTTCATTGGACTCAGAGTCAGAGAAGTTAGTTCAAGAAGCACTAGAAAAATTAATGAAAAACAGGACATCTTTAATCATTGCTCATAGGCTATCTACTATTCAAAAAGCAGATGTTATTTTAGTTGTAAAAGATGGGGAAATTATAGAAAAAGGTAAACATGTAGAATTAATTTCTAATAATGGAGTTTATTCGAAGTTGATCAAACTTCAATCGTTTTCTTAAACTTTTCAAAAATTCCATTGTCTTATATATAAATTCAATTTAGTTGGAAAATGAATCTAAATTTATCGCCAAACTAAAAGAGAAGGGAACTCAAAATAAATATTTTGAGATTTTACTTAACAAATACAAAGAACCTATATATTGGCATATAAGAAAAATAGTTTTAGATCATGACGACGCACATGATGTTCTACAAAACACGTTTATAAAAGTATTTAAAGCAATTAATAATTTCAAAGAACAAAGCAAACTATATACTTGGATTTATAGAATAGCAACTAATGAATCTTTAAATTTTATAAAATCGAAAGCTAAAAAACATTTTAAAACATCTGAGGAAATTATGATTGCTCAAACCAATAAATTAAGAGCAGATCCTTATTTTGATGGAGATGAATTACAAATAAAATTACAAGAGTTAATAAATACACTTCCAGTAAAACAAAAATTAGTTTTTCAAATGAAATACGAGCAAGAAATGAAATTTAAAGATATTTCTGAAATTCTAGGGACATCTGAGGGTGCTTTAAAAGCATCTTATCATATAGCTGTTAAAAAAATAAAAAAAGAAATAATTAAAATTCAAACCTTTTAAGAGTTTGGTTGTCAAAGTAATAGAATGAAATCAAAAAATAATTTAAATCTTAATATTAATCGTTTCAAAACACCTAAAGGTTATTTTGATAAAATTACAATTGATGATATTAATAAAATTGAATTAGGAAATTTCAAAGTTCCTGAAAATTATTTTAAAACAATTGACATCGATTTAATTACTAATACTAATTATATAAGTAAAATAATAAATTTCAAATACAAAGAGCTTGCTTACAGTGGAATAGCTGCAGCTCTTATTGTTGGATTATTTATTAACGGATTTTTTAGTGATTCAAATTCTTTTAAAGAGGCTGAAATATTAGATTACATGAACTATGAACTAGTTGACTATTCTAATTATGACTATATAGAACTTTTTGATGTTAATGAATTTGAAATCAATTTCAATCAATTAGATGACAATGATTTTGAATACTACTTGGAAACAAGTTTTTCAGATGATCAAAATTTAAATAATGAATAATATGAAAAATTTAAAAATTCTTTTTTTACTACTTTTTTTAACTAATTTGTTAAGTGCGCAGAAAACAAAAGTAAGTCTTGAAAAAGTAGACGCTTATAAAAAAATATATCTAACTGATAAGTTGAATCTTAACTCAGAAAATGAATCTAAGTTTTGGATTGCTTACAATGACTATCAAGATAACTTAAGAATAGTGTACAGAGCCAAAAGACTCAAGTACAGGAAAATGAATTTGGACAGTAGTAATCTTTCAGAAACAGAATACAAACAATTTATTGACGATTTTTTAGACTATGAAAAAAAGAAAATCGACTTAAGAGCTAAATTAATAGTTGATTTAAAAGAATTCATGACCTTAAAAAAAACTGTATCGCTATTTAGAATTGAAGATGATTTTAGGAAAGAGATGATGAAAAAACTTAGATCCAAAAATAAAAAATAAATCCTATCTAATTATTACTCAAATTAGAAAGGTTAAGTTTAAAACCTATATTTGCGCAAAACTGTAAAATGCGTCTTCACAAAAATTTAGTTGTTGCTGTTATTAAAGTTCTTGATGGAGTCTTTAATCAAAATCTTTATGCTGATAAAACTATCGAAAAGGTACTTAAACTTGATAAAAGATGGGGAAGTAGAGATAGAGGATTTATAGCTGAAACAAGCTACGAGATAATTAGATGGAAAAGACTATACTCAGAAATTGCTGAGGTAAAAAGTCCTTTTAAGTACAAAGAACTTTGGAAAATATTTGCAGTTTGGGCCGTTTTAAAAGGAATTCAACTTCCAGGCTGGCCAGAACTTAACGATACACCCAACAGAAGGATAAAAGGCAAGTTTGATGAGCTTATTAAAATAAGAAAATTTAGGGAGTCAATTCCTGATTGGTTAGACAAAATTGGACTAGATGAACTCGGTGAGAAAAATTGGGAAAAGGAACTAAATGCTTTAAATCAGAAAGCATCAGTTATAATAAGGACTAACACTTTAAATACAACTATTGACAAACTTCAAGCAATTCTTTCTGATGAAGATATTCAAACTGAAAAAATAAAAGGATATCCCGAAGCACTTAAGTTAATTATAAGAAAAAATTTGTTTTTAACAGATGCTTTTAAAAACGGGTTATTTGAAATCCAAGATGCCTCATCACAATTAGTAGCACCATTTCTTCAAATAGAAGATGGTATGAAAATATGTGATGTATGTGCTGGAGCTGGTGGTAAAACTCTTCATTTATCAGCTCTATCTGAAAATAAAGGTCAAATAATTGCCATGGATATTTATAAAAATAAATTACATGAACTTAAAAGAAGAGCTAAAAGAAATAGTGCATTTAATATTGAAACTAGGGTAATTGAAAATAACAAACCTATTAAAAGATTGTATGGGAAAATTGATAGGTTATTAATTGATTCTCCATGTTCAGGTTTAGGTGTATTAAAAAGAAATCCAGGTTCTAAATGGAATCTTTCCTTAGATTTTTTAGAAAAAATTAGATCTACTCAACAGGAAATTCTAAAAAAATATGCTCCAATGATTAAAAAAGATGGAAAACTGGTTTATGCAACCTGCTCTATTCTTCCGTCTGAAAACGAACAACAAATTGATAAATTTTTAAAATCTGATATTGGAAAAGTTTTTATGAAAGAAGATGAAAAAAAAATCAGTCCAAATCAAACTGGTTTCGATGGGTTTTACATGGCTAGATTAAGCTATAAATAATGTTGTTAATAAGTAATTCAAAATCGTTATTTAAAATTTAAATTTAAGAGAAGTTTTCTGCTTTATTTCTTATATTTTTGAGCTTATAATTTAAATAAGTTCTTCAATGATTCTCTATTTTCAAGATAAATTTGAAACAATTTTCGCCGTAGATTCATCAACTAAATTAAATGACATTGATTTAAAAAAATTAGAATGGTTATTTGTAGCAAAACATATTAATCAAGCTTCTATTAATTCAAACTTTGTAGGTCCAAAAAAAACGATGATTTCTCCTTGGAGCACTAATGCAGTGGAAATTTCAGAAAATATGGCAATAACAGGAATTTTAAGAATTGAAAAATTTGTTCCTAAAAAGTCTAGTGACTACTTTGATCCTATGCTTTTTGAAGATTATTCAATACTTGACCAAAATTTATTCAAAATTTCTGCAAGTCCAAAGCCAATTATTGAAATTGAACACATTTCAGATTACAATCTAAAGGAAGGTCTTGCATTAAATCATGAAGAAGTAAATTATTTAAATGAATTGTCAAATAAATTAGGAAGAAAATTAACTGATAGTGAAGTTTTTGGGTTTTCACAGGTAAATTCTGAACATTGTCGTCATAAAATTTTTAATGGAAAGTTTGTAATTGATGGTATTGAGAAAGAAAGCTCATTATTTAAACTTATAAAAAAAACATCTAAGGAAAATCCTAATGAAATCATTTCTGCATACAAAGACAATGTAGCTTTTGTAAAAGGACCTATAGTCGAGCAATTTGCACCTAAACACGGAGACAAACCTTCTTATTTTCAAACATCTAAATTTAATTCAGTTATTTCGCTGAAAGCTGAAACACACAATTTTCCAACCACTGTAGAACCATTTAATGGTGCTGCTACTGGATCTGGTGGAGAAATACGAGATAGACTTGCAGGTGGTAAAGGATCACTTCCTCTTGCTGGTACTGCTGTTTATATGACATCATACCCAAGGTATGACGAAAAAAGACAATGGATAAAAGAAGAAAGACCATGGTTATACCAAACTCCAATTGATATTTTAATAAAAGCTTCTAATGGAGCTTCAGACTTTGGAAATAAATTTGGTCAACCTTTAATATCTGGATCAGTATTAACTTTCGAACACATTGAGAACAATAAAACACTTGGTTTTGATAAAGTTATAATGCTAGCTGGAGGAATTGGTTTTGCTAAGGAAAATCAGAGCTTAAAAGATAAACCCAGTGAAAATAATGTTATTGTTGTTTTAGGCGGAGATAATTATAGAATTGGTATGGGCGGAGCAGCTGTTTCATCAACAGAAACCGGAAAGTACAATTCTGGAATTGAACTTAATGCTGTACAAAGATCTAATCCTGAAATGCAAAAAAGAGTAGCTAATGCTATTAGAGCTTTTGTAGAATCTGACGAAAACTCTATAGTTTCAATTCATGATCATGGAGCTGGAGGACATTTAAATTGTCTTTCTGAACTTGTTGAAGAAACTGGCGGTATTATCGATTTGGATCAACTTCCAGTTGGAGACAAAACGCTTTCTGCAAAAGAAATTATTGGAAATGAATCCCAGGAAAGAATGGGATTAATTATCCCAGAAAACAAGTATGAAAAACTTAAAACAATAGCTGACAGAGAAAAAGCTCCATGTTATAAGGTTGGTAAAATTACAAATGACGAAAAATTTAAAATTAAATCTAAAAAAAATAATTCATTACCAATAAACTTGTCGTTATCAGACTTTTTTGGAAGTTCTCCAAAAACCATAATGAATGATAAAACTATAACCACAAAATTTTCTGACAAGGATTATAGCGTAGATTTTTTTGAGAATTACTTGCACAATGTATTAAGTTTAGAATCAGTTGCATGTAAAGACTGGTTAACAAATAAAGTTGACAGGTGTGTTACCGGAAAAGTTGCAAAACAGCAATGTGTCGGATCTTTACAACTTCCTCTAAACAATTGTGGAGTCATGGCGTTGGACTATTGCGGCAAAAACGGAGTAGCAACTTCAATAGGACATGCACCACTGCCTGCATTAATTAATCCGAGAGCTGGATCAAGGTTAGCAATTGGGAAAGCGCTAACTAACATAATTTGGGCTCCGCTTGAAAAAGGTTTAGAATCTGTTACATTATCTGCAAATTGGATGTGGCCATGTAATAATCCTGGTGAAGATGCTAGATTGTATGAAGCTGTTGAATCTTGTTCAGATTTTGCAATTGGATTAGGAATAAATATTCCTACTGGAAAAGATTCTCTTTCAATGAAACAGAAATATAACGATAAAGAGGTTATATCTCCTGGAACGGTAATTATTTCAGCAGCAGCAAATTGCAATAATATTTCAAATATAATTGAACCAGTTTTTCAGCCTAATAATCAAAACATATATTACATTAATCTGGCAAATAATAATTTTAATATTGGAGGTTCTGCTTTTAGTCAAACATTAGATTTTATAGGATCTTCAACAATCGACTCTTGTGATGCTTCTTATTTTAAAAAAACATTTAATGTTTTTCAAAATCTAATAAAAGAAAATCTAATTTCATCAGGTCACGATATTAGTTCAGGTGGATTAATAACCACGATATTAGAAATGTGTTTTTCTGAAAATAATATAGGGGCAAATATTGATCTTAACCAATTTAAAGAAAAAGATTTAATAAGATTATTATTTAGCGAAAGCCTGGGTATAGTTTTTCAAGGTAAAACAGAAATTGAAGAAGTTTTAAATACAAATAATATCAATTTTATAAATATTGGAAAGGTTAGTAATAATTCTAAATTAGGACTGAAATCTAATTCTAATAATATAATTATAGATATATCTAAATACAGAGATATTTGGTTTAAAACATCCTATTTATTAGATCAAAAACAGAGTGGTAAAATCAAAGCAAAAGAAAGATTTGAAAATTTTAAAAAGCATCCCCTAAATTTTAAATTTCCTAATAATTTTAATGGAAAAATCAATCACCATAATACAAAGAAAGTAAATGCTGCGGTAATTAGAGAAAAAGGAAGTAACTCTGAAAGAGAGATGGCCTACGCTATGACTTTAGCAGGATTCGAAGTTAAAGATGTTCATATGACTGATTTGATCTCTGGAAGAGAAAATTTAGAGGATATCAATTTTATTGTAGCTGTAGGTGGGTTTTCTAATTCAGATGTTCTTGGGTCTGCAAAGGGTTGGGCTGGCTCATTTTTATACAATGAAAAAGCTAAAAAAAGTTTAATGAATTTTTACAAACGAGAAAATACGTTATCCTTAGGAGTTTGTAATGGATGTCAATTATTTGTAGAGCTTGGATTACTTCATCCTGAGCACGAGATAAAACCTAAAATGGATCACAATGATTCTAATAAATTTGAATGTATTTTTACATCTGTTGAAATACAAAAAAATGATTCAATAATGTTTAAAGATTTATCTGGCTCAAAACTAGGTATTTGGTCAGCACACGGTGAAGGAAAATTTAAACTTCCATATAAGGAAACAAATTACAATATAATAGGAAAATATGGATACAGCTCCTACCCTGCTAATCCAAATGGCTCGGACTACAATACAGCAATAATTAGCAGCTCTAACGGAAGACACATTGCAATGATGCCTCATTTGGAAAGATCAACTTTCCCTTGGAATTGGCCCTACTACCCAAACAACAGAAATGACGAAGTTTCTCCTTGGATTAAAGCATTTGAAAGTGCAAAAAACTGGATCAATAAGAGTATTTAAAAAAAATAGAAAAAATACTATGCGTGCATAGTATTTTTTTATTAAATTTGGTCAAATGGAGAAAAAAACCATAGACCAACTTCTAAGATCAACCTGGCAAGCAATTGCAAGGATGTACAATGAAGAAGCTTCTAAGTACGAATCTACAATGGCTACTGGCTTTACTCTTTTAAGTATAGACCCTAAAAAAGGTACTCCATCTACTTCACTGGGTCCAAAAATGGGAATGGAAGCTACTAGTTTATCTAGAACACTTAAAACACTTGAGGAAAAGAAATTAATTGAAAGAAGAGCTAATCCTAATGATGGGAGAAGTGTACTTATTTATTTAACTGAAAGAGGTAAGGTTAATAGAGATGTTTCAAGAGTAGCTGTTTTAAAATTCAATCAGGCTATTAAGGACGATATTGGAGAAGAAGCTTTTGAAAATTTTCATAATACTATTGAAAAAATCAATAATCTAATCAAAAATAAAAAAGTATTCAATTTTTAACTCACTAAAGAATAAAAATGAAAAGAAATATAAAAAATGTTGCAGTAATTGGATCTGGTGTTATGGGATCTGGCATAGCGTGTCATTTCGCAAATATTGGAATTAATGTTTTGCTTCTTGATATAGCCCCAAATAAATTAAACGAAAAAGAAGAAAAACTTGGACTTTCACTTGAGAGTAAAAAAGTTAAGAATAGGATAGTAAATGAAATGTTTCAAAGGTGTATAAAATCAAAACCTGCTCCTCTATATCATAAAAATTTTGCCAATAGAATTGAACTAGGTAATCTTACTGATGATTTACATAAAATAAGTAAAGTAGATTGGATTATTGAAGTAGTAACCGAAAAATTAAATATTAAGCAAATTGTATTTAAACAAATTGAAGAACATAGAACTAAAGGAACACTTATAACCTCTAATACTTCAGGAATTCCTATTAAGCAAATGAATGAAGGAAGATCTGAAGATTTTAGAAAGAATTTTGCAGTAACTCATTTTTTTAATCCGCCACGATACTTAAAATTATTTGAGATTATTCCGGGTCCTGATTGCGAACCAAATACGATTGAATTTTTAAACGACTTTGGAGAAAGATTTCTTGGAAAAGATTCTGTTCTAGCTAAAGACACACCTGGGTTCATTGGAAATAGAATTGGGACTTTTGGAATGGTAAACATTTTAAATAATGTTGAAAAATTAAATTTGACAATTGAAGAAATTGATAAGTTGACTGGACCGATTATTGGAAGCCCAAAATCTGCTACTTTTAGAACAAGTGATGTAGTTGGCTTAGATACAACTGTAAATGTTGCAACTGGAATTTATGACAATTGTCCAAATGACGAGTTCAGAGAAACTTTTAAACTTCCAGAATACATTTATAAAATGTTAGAAAATAAATGGCTTGGTTCTAAAACTGATGGTGGATTTTATAAAAGAGTTAAAGATGAAAACGGAAAATCAACAATTCTTTCTTTAGATTTAAAAACTTTAGAATATTCACCTGTTAAAAAAGTATCTTTTGAAACTTTAAATAGTGCTAAAAAAATTACGAAAGTCATTGACAGGTTTTCAATATTGATTAATGGAACTGACAAAGCAGGAGAGTTTTACAGATTCAATTTTGGTACAATGTTTTCATACATTCAAAACAGAATTCCTGAAATCTCTGATGAACTATATAGAATTGATGATGCATTAAGAGCAGGATTTGGATGGAAAAATGGACCGTTTCAAATTTGGAATTCAATTGGTATAAAAAAAGGTGTTGAAATAATGGAATCTTTGGGGCACAAACCAGCTAAATGGGTTTCTGAAATGATAAATAATAATATTGATTGTTTTTATAAAATTGAAAATGGTAAAATAAAATATTATGATTTGAACTCTAAATCTTTTCTTATTAAACCAGGTCAAGATTCCTTAATAATTCTTAATAATTTAAATAAAAGTTCAATCGTTTGGGAAAACAGTGATTCAATAATTAAAGATTTAGGAGATGGTGTGTTGAATATAGAATTTAGAACTAAAATGAATACTCTTGGACAGGGAGTGTTAATGGGTTTAAATAAAGCTGTTGATTTAGCCGAGAAAAATCACAGAGGAATAGTAATTGGAAATGAAGGATCACATTTTTCTGCAGGAGCAAATTTAGGAGCGATATTTATGGCAGCTGCCGAACAAGAATATGATGAAATTAATTTAGCAATAAAATACTTTCAAGACAGTATGATGAAATTAAGATATTCTAATATTCCTGTAATTGCAGCTCCTCACGGTCTTACATTAGGAGGAGGTTGTGAAGTAACAATGCATTGTGATAAAGCGGTAGTTTACAGTGAAAGTTATATTGGTTTAGTTGAAGTAGGTGCTGGACTAATTCCTGGTGGAGGCGGTTGTAAAGAAATGGCACTAAGAGCTTCAAGAAAATTTAGTAAAAATGATGTTGAACTTAATGTTCTACAAGAATATTTTTTAAATATTGGAATGGCTAAAACATCTACTTCAGCTCACGAAGCAATTGATTTAGGCTATTTAGAGCCAAATAATGATACTATAATAATGAATAAAAATCATCAAATTTCAATAGCTAAAAAGCAAGCAATTTTAATGTCAGACTATGGTTATTTACCACCTTGCAGTGAAAAAAATATTAAAGTTTTGGGAAAACAGGCGTTAGGAATGTTCATGGTTGGTACTGACACAATGAAAGCAGGAAAATATATTTCTGAACATGATCAAAAAATTGCTAATAAAATTGCATATGTTATTAGCGGAGGAGATTTATCAAAAGCAACATTTGTAAATGAACAATATTTATTAGACTTAGAAAGAGAAGCTTTTCTTTCTCTCTGTTCTGAAAGAAAAACACTAGAAAGAATACAGCATATATTAAAAACAGGTAAACCTTTAAGAAATTAAATTATGAAAGAAGCATATATAGTTAAAGCTTATAGAACAGCTGTTGGAAAAGCGCCAAAAGGATTATTTAGATTTAAAAGACCTGACGAACTTGCGTCAGAAACAATTAATCATATGATGGGTGAAATTCCTGAACTTGATAAAACTAGAATTGATGATGTAATAGTTGGAAATGCAACACCTGAAGCAGAACAAGGTCTAAATATAGGAAGAGTAATTTCTTTAATGGGATTAAAAGTAGAGGACGTTCCTGGTGTTACGGTTAATAGGTATTGTGCATCAGGTTTAGAAACTATAGCAATGGCTTCTGCAAAAATTAAATCTGGAATGGCTGAATGTATTATAGCTGGAGGAGTTGAAAGCATGAGCTTTATACCCATGGGAGGATATAAACCTGTGCCAGACTATGCTATTGCTCAACAAGGCAAAGAAGATTATTATTGGGGAATGGGTTTAACTGCTGAGCAAGTTGCACAACAATTTAATGTTAACAGAGAAGATCAAGATGAATTTGCATTAAATTCTCATTTAAAAGCAGTAGATGCTATTTCAAATGGTAAATTCAAATCTCAAATAGTTCCAATAAAAGTTAAGGAAACATATCTTGATGAAAATGGGAAAAAGGCATTTAGAGAATATATTGTTGATACTGATGAAGGACCTAGAAAAGATACAAATCTTAAGGTTTTAAATAAACTTAGACCAGTTTTTACCATGAATGGTAGTGTAACAGCAGGAAACTCTTCCCAAATGAGTGACGGTGCAGCATTTGTTTTAATAATGAGTGAAAAAATGGTTAAAGAATTAAATGTTGAACCAATTGCTAGACTTGTTAACTATGCAGTTGCTGGTGTACCTCCAAAAATAATGGGGATTGGTCCAGTTAAAGCTATTCCAAAAGTTTTAAATCAAGCTAAAATGAAAATTGATGATATTGAACTAATCGAGCTAAATGAAGCTTTTTCATCTCAATCATTAGCAGTAATAAGGGAGTTAAATTTAAATCCTGAAATAATCAATGTTAACGGAGGCGCTATCGCTCTGGGTCATCCATTGGGGTGTTCTGGAGCAAAATTATCTGTCCAATTATTCAACGAAATGAGAGATAGAAAATCAAAATATGGAATGGTTACTATGTGTGTTGGAACAGGGCAAGGAGCAGCAGGAATTTATGAATTTTTAAATTAAAATATTGTTATGAGTACAAATGAAAAAAATATAACTAGAGGAGGCGAATTTATAATTAAAGAAACTGATTGTGAAAATATCTTTTCACCAGAAGATTTTTCTGAGGAACAACTAATGATGAAGCAAGCCGTTTCAGATTTTATCGATAAAGAAGTTATGCCTCATAGAGAAAGGTTTGAAAACAAAGATTATAAATTAACTGAAGATACTATGAAAAAAGCTGGAGATCTAGGCTTTTTAGGCGTAGCAGTTCCAGAAGAGTATGGGGGAATGGGAATGGGATTTGTTTCAACAATGTTAGTATGCGAGACTATTTCAGGAGCTGTAGGTTCTTTATCAACAGCATTTGGAGCACATACTGGAATTGGTACAATGCCAATAGTTCTTTATGGAAATCAAGAACAAAATAAAAAGTTTGTTCCGAAACTTGCAAGTGGAGAAATATTCGGATCGTATTGTTTGACTGAACCAAGTGCCGGATCAGATGCTAACAGTGGAAAAACAAAAGCAGTTTTGAGTGAAGATGGAACTCATTACAAAATTACAGGTCAAAAAATGTGGATTTCAAATGCTGGATTTGCAAAATTATTCATTGTTTTTGCTAGAATCGAAGATGATAAAAACATAACAGGATTTATAGTTCCAAACGAAGATGATAATGGAATTACATTAGGTGATGAAGAAAAAAAACTCGGTATACATTCATCATCAACTAGACAAGTATTTTTCAATGAAACAAAAGTTCCAGTTGAAAATATGCTTTCAGAGAGAGGAAGTGGATTTAAAATAGCAGTAAACTCATTAAATGTAGGTAGAATAAAATTAGCAGCAGCATGCCTAGATGCTCAAAAAAGAGTGACATCATATGCTGTACAATATGCCAGCGAAAGAATTCAGTTTAATACAAAAATTATTGATTTTGAGGCTATTAAAGAAAAAATTGCTATCATGGCTACGGACACTTATGTAGGTGAATCAGCAACATATAGAGCTGCTAAGGATATTGAGGATCGAATTAAAATTAGACATGATAGTGGTAATAGCTTTCAGGAATCAGAGCTTAAGGGAGTAGAAGAGTATGCCATTGAATGTTCATTATTAAAAGTAGCTATAAGTGAGGATATGCAGAATATTGCTGATGAAGGTATTCAAGTATTCGGTGGTATGGGCTTTTCAGCTGAAACCCCGATGGAAGGTGCATGGAGAGACTGTAGAATTGGTAGAATATACGAAGGTACTAATGAAATAAATAGAATGTTAAGCGTTGGAATGTTAATCAAAAAAGCGATGAAAGGTCATATTGATTTTATCAATCCGGCCACTAAAGTAGCTGATGAATTGATGGGAATTCCATCATTTGAAGTGCCTGATTTGACTGAACTATTCGCTCAAGAAAAATTAATATTAAAAAATCTTAAAAAGGTATTTCTAATGTTAGCCGGGGCTGGAATAAAAAAATTCGGAGAAAAACTTGAAGAGCATCAACAAATGTTATTAGCAGTATCAGATATTCTAATCGAAATATATATGACAGAATCTGCACTATTAAGAACTGAAAAAAATTGTAATAGACTTGGAAAAGAAACTCAAACTAACCAAATTGCTATGACTCAGTTATATCTTTATAAAGCTGTGGATATTATACAATCAAAAGGAAAAGAAGTGATAGTGTCTTTCGCATCAGGAGATGAACAAAAAGGATTATTGATGGGACTTAAAAGGTTTACAAAATATTACGAATATCCAAACGTTATTAAATTAAAGAATAATATTGCAGACAAACTAAAAGAAGAAAATAAATATTGTTTTTAACAAATTAAAAGTTTTTGCATTAAATTTAGGCATGAATTATTTCAAAATCATACCTATTTTAATTTTTACTTCATTATGTTATTCGCAAAGCGAAGAAAATTATTACAATATTATTGATTCAATTTCCGAAAATAGAATTGAAAGTGATATTAAAAAATTAGTGTCATTTGGAACAAGGCATACATTAAGTGACACTTTATCAAATACAACAGGAATTGGCGCAGCGAGAAGGTGGATAAAGAAATCTTTTAAAGATATTTCCACAAATTGTAATAATTGCTTAGAGGTTTTTTATCAAAAAAATTATTTCGTAAAAAACAAAAGAAGATTAATCAAAGATGTTTGGATTAATAATGTAATTGCTATTCAAAGAGGATTAGTTAATCCTAACAGATACATAATCATGAGTGGAGATATTGATAGTAGAATCAGTGATCCTAACAACTACACATCACCATCCCCTGGCGCAAATGATAATGCTTCCGGAATGGCTGGGGTAATTGAAGCAGCAAGAGTATTAAGCAAATATAAATTTGATAACAGTATTATATACGTAGGGTTATCAGGTGAGGAACAAGGTCTATATGGTGGAGCTGGACTGGCTAATTATGCAAAAAAAAATAATTGGGAAATTATTGGAATATTAAATAATGATATGATTGGAAATATTGAAGGTGTTGACGGTGTAATTGATAATTTTAGTTTTAGAATATTCTCTGAACCCACTCCAGCTAATGAATCAGAAGTGTCTATTAGAAGAAGAAGGTTTTATGGTGGAGAAGTTGATGGTAATTCAAGACAACTTGCAAGATACATTCATAATACAGTTCGTAACTATATGCCAGAAATGAATCCAATGATGATATACAGATTGGATAGGTTTGGAAGAGGGGGGCATCACAGACCATTTAATGACTTAGGATATGCTGGTGTAAGAATAATGGAGGCACACGAAAATTACAATAGACAACATCAAGATATTAGAACTGAAAATGGTATCGAATATGGTGATGTTATCTCTGGAGTTAATTTTAATTATGCAAAAAAACTAACAGCAGTAAATGCAATAAATTTAGCAAGCTTAGGTTGGAGTCCAGAAGAACCGAAAAATGTAAAAATTGGAGGCGCGGTAAAACCTTCTACAAAGCTTAAATGGGAAAAACCAAAAAACTCTAAAATATTAGGTTATAAATTATATTGGAGAAAAACCACCTCAGCTTTTTGGGAAAATAGTAGGTTTGTTGGAGATACTAATGAATTTACTTTAAAGGGAATAGTTATAGATAATTTTTTATTTGGAGTTTCCAGTGTTGGTACTAATAATCAAGAAAGTATTATAGTATTTCCAAAAGATGTATTCAATTAAATTTTGATACAATTTTATTAAAATTATCTGGATCTGTATCACCCTCGGTATTAAACAAAAGAATTTTTGAATCTTGATTTATATTAAGATGTTTTTTTAAATCATTGCATTTTTCAAAGTCTAGAACTTTAATTAAACCAGCTAAACCAGCTGCACCAGATGCTCCTGAGATTATTTTAATATCATTTGCGATTGGATTGTAAAATTGTCTCATCGCTTTTTTAACTTCTTTATCAGATATTTTAATAACAGCATCACATCCACTCTTAATAATTTCCCAAGCATTTTTAGAAGGAATTCCACAATTCAAACCAGCCATAATAGTATTAAACAAAGTATTAGGAGATATCCTATTACCATTTTTAAAAGATTCAAAAACGCCACACGATTCTTCAGGCTCAACTAAAACTATTTTTGGACGATTTTTCTTATAATAATTTAAATAATACCAAATACAAGAGGAAGCCCAACTTCCAACACCACATTGTAAAAAAATAACATCAAATTTAGATTTAATATTAGTTTTGGTTGGGAACTCAATTTCCTTAAAATGAGTTAGATAACCAGACATAATTAGAGATGGAATTTCTTCATAATTTTCCCATGAGGCATCTTGAACCAACTTCCAGCCATTTTCATCACATTTTTTAGATGCATACGCACAGGTTTCCTCATAATTTAAATCAAGCTGATAAACAATTGCATTAAATGATTTGATAGCCTTAATTCTATTTATTGATGTATCTTTTGGTACAAAAACAACTGTTTTTTTATTGAACTTTTTAGCAGCCCACGCTACACCTTTTCCATGATTACCGTCCGTAGCCGTACAGAACACATCAGTTTTTGAGTTTTTTTTTAAAATCTCATAAAGTGCGTAAGTTGAACCCAAAACTTTAAAAGCATCTAAACCAAATCTATTTGATTCATCTTTAACATAGATATTGTTCAAGCCTAAATGATTAGACAAAGAATTTAGTTGAATAAGTGGGGTCTTATTGTAGTAATCTTGCTTTATATGAAATTGATAAGAGTTACTATTTTTGAGTATTAAATGTGTAAGATTATTATCTAATTTATTTGAGCAATTATTAATAATAAAATCATTCATTAATCTAAGCTGAAACCATTTTTTTTCATCCAATCATCATTATATATTTTTCCTATATATCGACTTCCTGAATCATGTAGTAAAACTACAACAACATCATTTTTTTTAAAATTATGTTTTAATTGTAAGACACCTTTAACAGCTGCACCACATGAATTACCAGCAAAAATGCCTTCTTGTTTAGCCAATTTTCGTGTATAAACTGCAGCATCTTCATCTGTCACTTTTTCAAAACCATCTATCAAATCAAAATTTACATTTTTAGGTAGAATATCCTCCCCTATTCCCTCTGTTATATAAGGGTATATTTCGTTTTGATCAAAAATTCCAGTTTCGTGATATTTTTTAAATACAGATCCGTATGTATCAATTCCCCAAATTTTAATTTTTGGATTTTTTTCTTTTAAAAATTTTGCTACTCCAGAAATTGTTCCACCAGTACCAACTCCAACTACAAAATGTGTTATTTTACCATCTGTTTGATTCCATATTTCAGGTCCAGTAGTTTCATAATGAGCAATAGAATTTGAAGGATTATCATATTGATTTACATACCAGGAATTAGGTGTTTCTTCTCCGATTCTTTTTGAAGTGGAATAATATGATTTTGGATCTTCAGGTTTTACATTAGTTGGGCAAACAACAACTTTAGCACCCACAGCTCTTAAAACATCAAATTTTTCTTTTGATTGTTTATCAGTTGAGACACATATTAATTTATATCCTTTTACAATTGCAGCTAATGCTAAACCCATACCAGTATTTCCAGATGTACCCTCAACAATAGTATATCCTGGCTTCAAACGACCATCATTTTCAGCATCTTCAATCATTTTTAAAGCCATTCTGTCTTTTATTGAACTACCTGGATTAAAAAATTCGACTTTTGCTAAAACTAAAGCATCTATATTCTTTGTTAAATTATTTAATTTTATAAGAGGAGTATTTCCAATTGTTTCTAAAATATTTTTGTAATAATTCATATAGTTTTGCAAATGTAATAATATACATGGTTATTACATTAAAGCAAATTTCTTTATTTAGTTCTTATTGAGTTTGAAGGAGAAATTCTTGTAATAATATATGATGGTATAATCAACATTAAAAAACAAAAAAACAATACCCCTAAATTCAATAATACAAGCGATAAAAAATTATAGTCAAATGGAAACTCAGAAACATAGTAAGTTTGGGGATCTAATTTTATAAATCCTGTGAGATTCTGAAAAAATATTATTCCAGTCCCAATAAGATTTCCGATTAATAAGCCTAAGCCTATTAAATAGGTTCCATTAATTAAAAAAATAGATCTAATTGATTTATTAGAAGCTCCAATAGTTTTAAGGATACCAATAACTGTTGTTTTTTCTAAAACAGTAACTAAAAGAGCTGTAATCATATTGATTCCTCCAACAAGAATCATAATAATAATTATTAGTAAAACATTAAAATCAAACAAAGACATCCAATTAAAGATTTCTGGAAACTTCTCATTAATTGACATAACACTTATATTAGGGGGAGTTTGATTATATAAATCATCAGAAACATCATTTGTATAAGAATATTTTTTTAAAAATATTTCTATATTTCCAAACTCATCTTTAGTCCACTTGTTCATTTTTTGAACATGCCTTATATCACCGAAAAAATATACTTCATCAAACTCTGTAAGTCCAGAACTATAAATTCCAACAACCTTAAAAATTCTTTTATTAGGATTAGAGGCTGAACTTGATTTAAAAAAAGTAGCTTCAAATTTATCATCTAAATTAATTAACAATTTTTTAGATAAATTTTCAGAAATCAACACTTCATTAGAAACATCATTATTTAAAGAAGGAACTCTGCCTGTAGTAATATAATTTGAAAAGTTTTTCCAATTAAAATCTGCTGACAGCCCTTTAAAAACAACTCCTTCAAAACTTTTTCCTTTAATAATCAAAGCTGATTTATAAGCTACTTTTTCAAAGTATTTAATTCTATTATTACTTAATAAATTATAATCAAAATCATTGTTTAAAGGGTTTATTGAGGAAAAAGAAGAATTATTCTCAAAGTCTGACACCGATATATGTCCAAAAAAAGACGAAACCTTAGATTCTATAGTTTTCTGTAAACCAACGCTAGATGATATAGAAATAATCATCATTACTATTCCAATTACAATTGATAATATTGATATTTTTATTATTGGAGATGAAACGGTATTTTTATATGGCTTTGATTTTATAAATCTTTTAGCCATATAAGATTCAAAATTCATGTTTATGAAATTTAATTTAGTAAAATATAAAATTACCTTTTTTTTAATATTTAATGTATTATGTAACTTTTCTTTTTCTCAAAACATAAATTATAACAGCGTTGGAGCAAATGAAACCAATAATTATCTTAAAGATTTAATTAATTTAAAAGTAGGATTAGTCGGTAACCACACATCACTTATACAAAAAAAAAATGGAAAATATATTCATATTGTTGATTCATTAATTTCTTTAAAAATTGAAATCAAAAGAATTTTTTCTCCAGAACACGGTTTTAGAGGTACGGCAGATGCAGGAGAATTAATTAACAATAATATCGATTCAAAAACAGGAATAGAAATAATTTCATTGTATGGGAAAAATAAAAAACCAACTAACAATCAGCTACTAGGAATTGATGTGTTAGTCTTTGACATTCAAGACGTCGGAGCAAGATTTTACACATACATCTCTACTCTTCATTATGTAATGGAAGCTGCTGCAGAAAACAATATTAAATTAATAGTTCTTGACAGACCTAATCCAAATGGTCATTACGTTGATGGTCCCGTGAGAAAATTAGAATTGAAAAGTTTTATTGGCATGCATCCAGTTCCAATTGTACATGGAATGACGATTGGAGAATATGCTTTAATGGTAAATAATGAAGGTTGGTTAAACAATAAAGTTAAATGTGATTTAGAAATAATTCAAATGAAAAATTATAATAGATATTTGAATTATAATCTTCCTGTTAAACCTTCTCCTAATTTACCAAATCAAAAATCAATTAACCTATACCCTAGTCTATGCTTGTTTGAAGGCACTAATGTGAGTATTGGACGTGGAACAAATTTACAATTTCAAACAATTGGACATCCAAACTGGAAGAATTATTATTTTACTTTTACCCCCAAGTCAATGCCTGGTGCAAAACATCCTAAACATATTAATTCTAAGTGCTATGGGTTAGACTTAAGAAAACATAAAAAACTCAGTGAAATAAACTTAAAATGGCTAATATTAGCATATAAAAATTCTAAAAATAAAACTTCTTTTTTCTTAGAAAGCTTTGACAAACTTGCGGGAACATATGAGTTAAAAAAACAAATAATTGGTGGTAAAACTGAAAAACAGATTAAAAAAAGCTGGATAGGTGATTTGGAAAAATTTAATGCTGTAAGAGCAAAATATTTATTGTATGACTAGGGAATATTTAAATATTTATGGGTTTGTAAAGAAACTTTCCATTTAGGGTTTTTCATTACATAATCGACAATAATTGGCATAACTTTTTCTCGTTTACTCCACTCAGGCTGAAGATATAACAAGCAACTACTTGAAACTTTTTTTGATTCATTTTCAGCAAATTTTAGATCATCTAAATTGTAAATTATCATTTTTAACTCATCTGCTTTTGAATAAATTTTGTTTAGAGGGTTTTTATTTTTTTTGGGACTCAAACAAATCCAATCCCAAATTCCAGAAAATTTGTAAGCACCAGATGTTTCTATATGAGTTCTGATATTATTATCTTTTAAAAGTTTTGTTATAGGACTCATATCCCACATTAAGGGCTCCCCTCCGGTTACAACAACAGTGTCAGAATTTTTTTTGACATTTGAGACAATTTCATTAATATTTGTAGGAGGATGTATCTTAGAGTCCCAGCTATCTTTAACATCACACCAATGACACCCTACATCACAACCACCTAGTCTAATAAAAAAAGCGGCAGAACCTTTGTGATAACCTTCTCCTTGAATTGTATAAAATGATTCCATTAAAGGCAGAAGAAGTCCCTTATCAATTAATTCTTTCTCATTGTTTAAATTCACTTGACAAATATATAAGATAAAATCAATTTGTATTTAAACTAATTATTACATTTAAATAAATTTAAAAAATGAAAAAATATCTAATAATTTCATTAATAATTTTTATTGTTGGATGCTCATCTGATGAATATAAAATTGAAAAAGGTAAAATCGGAAAATTAAATACAGAAATTAAAGTTCAACAACTTGATTCAATATATAAAAATGATTCAATTGTAAAAAGAATTGGCGAAGGAGATTATATGTTCTCTGGTGATGATAAATATTTAGTTTTTGATTCTAATAAAAATCACTTGCTTACCCTAACTCCAAGAAATCAACATGACAATAACGAAACTATCGAAACTATCGAAATAGTAAGTAGTTTTTTTAAAACAGACAATGGAGTAACTATTGAAAGTACATTTGGGATGATTGAAAAACATCATAAAATAAATTCTATTCAGAATACCATAAATAATTTAATTATATATGTAGATGAAATTGATGCTTACTTCATTATTGATAAACAAAATTTACCAATAGATTTGAGATTAGGTACCGAAAAAATTATTAAAAGCATAAACATACCCCCCGAAAGCAAAATAAAAAGATTTATGATTGGGTGGAATTAAAAATACAAATTATCAAAAAACTATCTCCTTTCCACCTAGCAATTCCCGTAAACAACCTTGAACAAAATAGAATCTTTTATAAAGAAGTATTAGGATGTTTTGAAGGAAGAAGTGGTGATCACTGGGTTGATTTTGACTTCTTTGGACATCAACTTGTAATTCATTTAGATCATAATACTAAAAATGAAAACTCTAATCCAGTTGATGGAAAAGATGTGCCAATACCTCACTTTGGGGTCATACTTGAATGGAAAATTTTTCAAGAGTTTGCAAAAAAGCTTAAAAAAAGAAAAATCGAATTTATTATTGAACCTTACATAAGATTTAAAGGGTGTACTGGCGAACAATCTACAATGTTTTTTAAAGACCCCTCAGGAAATGCTTTAGAATTTAAATCATTTAAAGAACCAAGTCAAATATTTGCTAAATAGAAATTTTTCTGGAAAGTAAAGTATTTTTTAACAACATAGCTATTGTCATGGGACCAACTCCACCTGGAACAGGTGTGATATAACTTGCTTTAGATTTCATTGACTCAAAATCTACATCTCCCTTTATTACGTATCCCTTTGTTGAATTATCATCTTTTACCCTAGTAATTCCAACATCAATTATAACAACTCCGCTCTTTACCATATTACTTTTTACAAATTCAGGTATTCCAAGAGCTGAAATAATAATATCTGCACTTCTAGTATAACTTTCTAAATTAATAGTTCTGCTGTGCACTACAGTAACAGTTGAATCACCAGCTTCTCCTTTACTATTCATTAAAATACTAATTGGTCGACCAACAATATGACTCCTACCAATTACAACAGTATGTTTTCCTGAGGTTTCAATTTCATATCTTTTTAAAAGTTCCATTATACCGAAAGGTGTAGCTGGAATAAAAGTTTCCATATTTAAAGCCATTTTTCCAAAATTCGTAGGATGAAAACCATCAACATCTTTGTTAGGATTTATAGCCATTAAAATATTCTCTTCATTTATATGCTTTGGTAGTGGTAATTGAACAATAAAACCATCTATTTCATTATTATTATTTAATAAATTGATTTCATCAATGAGTTTGTTTTCAGTAATTGAAGATGGAAGTTTTATTAAAGTTGATTCAAATCCAACTTGATTACATGACCTAACCTTGCTTCCAACATAGGTTAAACTAGCGCCATCTTCTCCAACAATAACTGCTGCCAAATGTGGAGGTCTTTGTCCTTTTGATATAATTAGATCTACCTCTTTTTTAATTTCAAGTTTAATTTGATTTGATATTTCTTTTCCGTCTATAATTTTCATAATAATTTATTTCATTCCTTTCATCATTTGCATAAGCTTATTTGAACCTCCACTTTGCATCATTTTCATCATTTTAGACATTTGTTCAAATTGTTTTAAAAGCTTATTAAGTTCTTGAATTTCTAATCCACTTCCGTTTGATATTCTTTTCTTTCTACTATTATCAATAATTTTGGGGTTTGAGCGTTCTTTTGGTGTCATAGAGTAAATCAAAGCTTCAATATGCTTAAATGAATCATTATCAATTTCAGCATCTCCAACGGCTTTACTAGCACCAGGTATCATACCTACCATATCTTTGATGTCTCCCATTTGTTTTATTTTTTTTATTTGATCTAGAAAATCATCGAGACCAAATTGACTTTTTGCAATTTTTTTGCTTAAAATTCGTGCTTGTTTTTCGTCATAAACATTTTGTGCTTTTTCTACTAAGGAAACAATATCACCCATTCCAAGTATTCGGTCTGCCATTCTTTCTGGATGAAAAACATCAATTGCATCCATTTTTTCACCAGTTCCAATAAATTTTATTGGCTTATCAACTATCGATTTTATTGATAAAGCTGCCCCTCCTCTTGTGTCACCATCAAGTTTAGTTAAAATAACACCATCAAAATTTAATATATCATTGAAAGTCTTAGCTGTATTAACAGCATCTTGACCCGTCATTGAATCAACAACAAATAAAGTTTCTTGAGGATTAACCGCGTTATGAATATTTTTAATTTCATTCATCATTTGATCATCAACAGCTAATCTTCCAGCAGTATCTATTATAACTAAATTTTTTCCAATTTTTTTTGCATATGAAATTGAATCTGATGCAATTTTTACTGGGTTTTTTTCTGATTCATCGCTGTATACATCAACTCCAATTTGTTCTCCAAGAATTTTTAATTGTTCTACAGCAGCAGGTCTATATACATCACAAGCTACTAACAAGGGGATTTTGTTCTTTTTTACTTTTAAATACTTTGATAATTTTCCAGAAAAAGTAGTTTTTCCAGATCCTTGCAAACCTGACATCAAAATAACGGTAAATGAGTTTGACAGGTTAATTCCCTCTGCATTACCACCCATTAATTGGGTCAATTCGTCCTTTACAATTTTCACCATTAGTTGACCAGGGTTGACAGTTGTCAAAACATTTTGCCCAATAGCTTTATTTTTAATATTAATTGTAAATTCTTTTGCTGTTTTAAAGTTTACATCAGCCTCAAGTAAAGCTCTTCTAACTTCTTTTAATGTTTCCGCAACATTAATTTCAGTTATTTTTCCTTGTCCTTTTAAAATTTTTAAGGCTGAGTTAAGCTTATCTGTTAAATTATTAAACATTTAAATTTTTATTAAATTACATTTTGTCAGGAACTTTTATTCCAAGTAATAGCATTGAAGATTTAATAATTAAACCGACTTTGTAACTTAAGCTTAATCGGAATAATTTAACTTCATTGTTTTCAATTTTTGAGATTTTTGTTGTTTGATAATAAGAGTTAAAAGCTTTTACAAGTTCATATGTGTAATTAGCTATTAATGCAGGATTCAAATTATCAGCAGAGGATTTTATTAAGTCTGGATATTGAGTTAATAATTTTAATATTAGTTTCTCTTTTGTATTAATTTCTAAATTATCATTTACCGAACTATTTTCATAAGCTTCCTTTCTCAAAAGTGATTGAATTCTTGCATATGTATACTGGATAAAAGGTCCTGTATTTCCATTAAAGTCAATTGAATCATTAGGATCAAACAAAATTCTTTTTTTTGGATCGACTTTAAGTATATAATATTTTAGGGCTCCAAGACCAATCGTGTGATTCAAAGTGTTTTTTTCATCATTACTCAGTCCATCAAGCTTTCCAAGGTCACTAGATAATTTAGAAGCATTATTTACCATTTCAGAAATTAATTCATCTGCATCCACAACTGTTCCCTCTCTGCTTTTCATCTTTCCAGAGGGTAAATCAACCATACCATAACTTAAATGAAACAAATGATTTGACCATTTAAAACCTAGTTTTTTTAAAACCTTAAACAAAACATTAAAATGGTAATCCTGTTCATTTCCCACAGTATATATTAATCCACTCATCTCAGGATTGTCCTTGTATCTTTTGTAAGCTGTACCTAAATCTTGAGTCATATAAACAGAAGTGCCATCTGATCTCAACAATAACTTTTCATCAAGACCTTCATCTGATAAATCAATCCAGACAGAACCGTCATCTTTTTTATAAAAAATCTGTTTATCTAAACCTTGTTTAATTATTTCCTTTCCAATAAGATAAGTATCACTTTCATAATACAATGAGTCAAAATCAACTCCAAGATCATTATAAGTTTTGTTAAAACCTTTGTACACCCATCCGTTCATTAATTTCCAAACATTAATAATTTCTTTATCACCCGCTTCCCATTTTTTTAATAAATCCTTGGCCTCAATAAAGATTGGAGATTTTTGTTCAGCTTCAGTTTTTGACAAACCACTGTTAATTAATTCCTTAATTTCTCTTTTGTAAATTTTATCAAAAAGAACATAATATTTTCCAACAAAAAAGTCTCCTTTTTCATTCATATTTTCAGGGGTTATATTTTCTCCAAACTTTAACCAAGCAATAATTGATTTACATATATGTATTCCTCTATCATTTATAATTTGAGTTTTATTAACTCTTTTACCAGATGCCTCTAAAATATTTGACATTGAATATCCAAGTAAAATATTTCTAATATGCCCTAAATGAAGAGGTTTATTAGTATTTGGGGATGAGTACTCTACTAAATATAGTGGACTATTTTTTTTTGGAATTATAAATCCGAAATTATCATCACTTAAAGAGTTATTTAAAAATTCTAAATAATAAAATGATGAAATAGAAAGGTTTAAAAATCCTTGAATAATATTAAATCCGGTAACGTATTTAGAATTATTTACTATAAATAAACCTAATTCGTTACCTAAATTTGCAGGACTTTGCTTTAAAACTTTGACAAGGGGAAAAATAACAATTGTTAAGTCTCCTTCAAAATCTTTTTTTGTAAGTTGAATTTCAAAATCTTTAAAGTCAATATTATACTTTAATTTAAGATATTCTGAAAATTTAGACTGTAAAATTGTATTAATATTCATTAATTTAATTTGAAGTAAATATAATTATAAAATGAATAAATTATTTTTTTGATTCGTTTATATTTGAAATTAATAATTTGATTAAATGTTAAGAAATGTTTCCTATAATAATTCTATAATAAAATCTGAAATCAATGACCTGTTAGGCAAACCTTTTACAATTTTTGAAAGAATTAAACTAGGTGGAGTTGGTTCTCCAAAATACTTCATATTACAAACAGATATTAAAATTACTAATTTATTAAACTTAGACAATAATACTAACCAATGTAATATTGAGTTAAGACCAAAGGGAATAATAATAAGTTTTAGATCATTACTAGAGACTTATGGTCTAGTTATTCCTTATTATAAATTAAAGTTATTTAAGGGGCAATCTAATGTGTATTCAATATATATTGACGAATATTTCATTAAAATCTTGGCAAATAAGAAAAATGAACATGAATTCATTAAAAAGTTAAATAAATTTAAATCAACTAATTAAACACTTCTGCAATCATACACCTAACACTTCCACCACCACAATTTTCTATTGTTTCAACGCTAGAGTGTACAATTTTTGAGAATTTTTCTATTTTTTTAATTTGATTTTTAGTGAGTGATTTGTAAGCCTTACTACTCATAATAAGAAAACTATGATTTTGAAAAACTAACTCTATCATATTACCAGCAAAAGAATTTAATTGATTTTCGTTAATTTCAATTATTTCTTTATTATCATCTTCTAAGCTTTTTAAAACAATTTGCTTATCAATTAGTGAATCAATAGAATCTAAACAGATTATCGAGTAGTTATTAGCTATACACATCATTACATTAGTATGATATATTAGTTTTCTTTCTTTATCAATACTTTGATAAGACTTAAAAATAATAGGCATATAATTAAATTCATCACAAAATTCTTCAACTAAACTCTCTGATGTTCTTTCAGATAAAGAGCAATAGGATTTTTTATTTAATCTATCCAAAACCATGCTCCCCGTTCCTTCAAGAAATAAATTGTGATTTTCCGCCTCGCTGTAATCATTAATAAAATCAATTTCAATTCCCTTGCTTTCAATGAATTTTATGATTTTATCATTTCGTTCAAGTCGTCTATTTTTAGCATACATTGGATATATTGCTATTCTTTTTTTTGAATGGAAACTTATCCAATTATTGGGGAAAATGGAATCAGGTGTGTCTTGAACTAAATCATCTTGAAAAACATTTACTGGAATTCCATTTGAAATCAAAAGACTAACTAAATTATCAAATTCTATACATGCTTTTTCTAAAACTTGCGCATCATTTAAGTTGGTGTTTTTTTGAAAATAATTATTTGAAGCTGTTTGAGAATTCATTCTAAAACTAGAAGGTCTTACCATTAAAATTGAATGGATATTATTCATCATATCTAATCAAGGGTAATGATGAACATCTAAAAAGTCCTTCTTGTTTAGAAACTTCTGATAAGTCAATTTCTTCAACGTTTAAGTTTTGATATTTCAACCAATTATTTAATCTCTTGAATTTAGGTTGAGAAATTACTGTTTCGTGATTTATTGACAAAACATTACTAGTCATATCATACATTTCATTGTCGGAAATTTCAAAAATATTTTGTTTACCAAAAAAATCTATTAACCACAAATAATCATCTTTAAAAGTAAAAGCCTCAGGATGAATAATAGCTTTATTTTTACCAATAATTTGTAAACAACAATCTAAGTGAAGAATATTCTTCTTAGGATTAGTTAATGATTTGTTTAAATGAAAACCTTTTACGTTTTTTTCTGGAAAAAATTCAATAAAATAATTTAATGCAGCTTTATTTGTTCTAGCTGTGAATAAATCACTGTAATCATCGTTATCATAATAACCAACAAAAATAGTATTGGAATGATATAGTACATCTCCACCTTCAATATGAATGTTTTGAGGCATTTTTATAATCTGGTTATGAAAATTAGATAAAATTGAGCTTAAACCATGAAACTCTTTTGCTCTTTTAGGAAGGATATTAGATTTAAAAAAATAGTTATCAATAACAAATCCTATATCTCTTGTAAAAATCTGATTGTAATCCTTTATTAGATTTGGCCTGTAAACCTTTACATTATATTTCTCAAGTAAAACAACAAAACTCTCTAACTCTTTAACCATATCAGATTCCTTGGGATATGTACCTTTTTTTAAATTTTCAATAGATTTCGGATCGTAAAGTTCTTTTAAAGATGGAATATCTCCTAAACTGTCAGCAATACCTATAACTACTGATCTTAGTTTAGAAGTTTCACCACTAACTAAAAATTCCATAATTAATTAATTACCTTGAATTTATATCGCTAAAAGATCTTAAATTTTCGCCGATATAAACTTGTCTAGGTCTTCCAATAGGTTCTTTTCTAAGTCTCATTTCTCTCCAATGAGCAACCCATCCTGGCAACCTTCCTAGAGCAAACATAACGGTAAACATTTCAGCTGGAATATCTAAGGCTTTGTAAATAATTCCTGAATAAAAATCAACGTTTGGATAAAGTTTTCTATCAACAAAATACTGATCTTCTAATGCCTCTTTCTCTAATCCTTTCGCTATATCAAGAATTGGGTCATCAATTCCTAGATTTTTAAGAACTTCATCAGCAGCAACTTTAATTATTTTAGCTCTTGGATCAAAATTTTTGTACACTCTATGCCCAAATCCCATGAGTCTAAATGGATCAGATTTATCTTTAGCTTTAGACATATATTTTTTTGTATCTCCACCATCTTCGTTTATTGCTTCAAGCATTTCTATTACAGCTTGATTAGCTCCTCCATGTAACCTTCCCCATAAAGCAGATATTCCAGCAGAGACAGATGCAAATAATCCTGCATAAGATGAACCAACTATTCTAACTGTAGAAGTAGAACAATTTTGTTCGTGATCTGCATGTAAAATCAATAATTTATTTAAAGCACTAACTACAGTTTGATTTTGAATATATTCTTTATTGGGTCTTTGAAACATCATTTTAGCAATATTTTCAACGTAACCTAAAGAAGTGTCACCATATTCAAGTGGCAATCCTTTTCTTCTTCTGTACACCCAGGCTACTAAAACAGGAATTTTAGCTAATAAATTAAGTATAGCATCATACATATCTTCATCATCATCTATATCAACAGCAGAGGGATCAAAAGCTACTAGCCCACTTGTTAGAGAAGAAAGAATACCCATTGGGTGAGCAGATTTAGGATAACTATTTAATATAATTCGTAAATCTTCATCTATTATTGATCTTTCATTGATATCATCAGAAAGTTTTTCTAATTGTTGTTTAGTGGGTAATTCACCAAAAATTAACAAATAAGCAACTTCTAAAAAATCTGCTTTATTAGCTAATTCTTCAATTGAATAGCCTCTATATCTTAAAATGCCTTTTTCACCATCTAAGAATGTTATGGCACTTTGACAAGATCCAGTATTTTTAAAACCTGCATCTATTGTAATTAAATTAGCATCAAGTCTTAATTTACTTATATCCAAAGCAACCTCATTTTCAGATCCAGTAATTAAATCTAAGTCATGAACTTTATTATTTATATTAAGTGTTGCTTTATTATTCATATTTGTTACTATTTAAATTTAGTGAAATATTTAAAAATCAACATTAAAAGCTTCTTTTTTTGGGTAAAATGCTTTATTACCTAACTCTTCCTCAATTCTTAACAATTGATTGTATTTTGCGATTCTGTCACTTCTTGATGCTGAGCCAGTTTTAATTTGACCTGTTGACAGCCCAACTGCTAAATCAGCAATAGTATTATCTTCTGTTTCGCCAGACCTGTGTGACATCACACTCGTGAATCCAGCAGCATGAGCCATATTTACGGCGTTAATAGTTTCTGTAAGAGTTCCAATCTGATTAACCTTTATTAAAATTGAATTAGCTATATTATTTTCTATTCCTTTATTTAATCTTTCAACGTTTGTGACAAATAGATCATCTCCGACGATCTGAACTCTATCCCCACATATTTTAGTTAAGTGAGCCCAACCGTCCCAGTCGTTTTCATCCATTCCATCTTCAATTGATACAATAGGAAATTTAGATGATAAGTCAGCCAAATATTTAGCTTGTTGATTAGAATTTAGTACTTTTCCATCTTTTCCTTCAAAAATTGAATAATCATACATTCCATTTTTATAAAACTCAGATGAAGCACAGTCCAAAGCAATCATAACTTGCTTTCCAGCTTGGTATCCAGATTTTTCAATGGCTTTTATAATTGTGTTTAAAGCATCTTCCGTACCATCAAGTTTTGGTGCAAAACCACCTTCATCTCCAACTGAAGTTGTCAACCCTCTATCTGAAAGAATTTTCTTTAAGTTGTGAAAAATTTCTGAACCAATCTTCATTGCTTGAGTAAAACTTTCGGCTTCAACAGGCATAATCATAAACTCTTGAAAAGCTATAGGAGCATCTGAATGTGAACCTCCGTTAATAATATTCATCATTGGAACAGGAAGCTTAGTGCTTTTATCATTTGAAATATATGTATGCAAGGAAATCCCTTTAGAGTTACTAGCAGCTTTAGCTAGCGCAAGTGAAACACCTAGAATTGCATTAGCTCCTAATTTTGCTTTATTAGGAGTTCCATCAATTTTAATCATCAAATTATCAATGTTTTCTTGATCAAATACTGAAAGACCTATTAATTCTTTTGCTAATACGTTATTTACATTAGAAACAGCATTTAAAACACCTTTTCCCATATAATCTTTACCACCATCTCTTAATTCAACTGCTTCATGTTCTCCGGTTGAGGCACCTGAGGGTACTGCAGCTCTACCCAAAATACCATCATCAGTCAATATATCTACCTCAACAGTAGGGTTTCCTCTAGAATCAAAAATTTGTCTAGCTTTAATTTTACTTATTTTACTCATTAATATTAGATTTTATTAGTTCAATAAATTGATCAAAAAGATAATTAGAATCATGAGGGCCTGGACTGGCCTCAGGATGATACTGAACTGAAAAACAGTTTTTATTTTTTATACTTATACCTGCTATAGTATTATCATTTAAATGTAAATGCGTTATTTCTATATCTGCATTTTTTTCAGCTTCATTTTTATTAATAGCAAACCCATGGTTTTGTGAAGTAATTTCACCTTTTCCAGTAATTAAATTAATAACTGGATGATTGATTCCTCTATGTCCATTATGCATTTTATAAGTAGAAATACCATTTGCTAAAGCAATTACTTGGTGACCTAAACATATTCCAAACAAAGGCTTATTAAGGTTTAAAATTTCTTTAGCAAGATTAATTGCAGAAGATAATGGTTCTGGATCTCCTGGACCGTTCGAAATAAAATATCCATGTGGATTCCAACTAGATAAATCATTAATTGAAGAATTATAAGGGAAAACTTTAATGTAAGCACCCCTATTTGCTAAGTTTCTTAGTATATTTAATTTAATACCAAGATCTAAAGCTGCAATTTTAATAGTGGAATTAGGATCTCCAAAAAAATATGGTTTCTTAGTTGAAACTTTTGAAGCCAACTCAAGACCCTCCATTGAAGGAGTTTTAGATAAATCTAACTTTAATGTTTCAACAGAGTTAATATCTGTGGAAATAACTGCGTTCATAGCTCCATTATCACGTATGTGCGAAACTAATGCCCTTGTATCAACGTCAGAGATAGCTACAATATTATGTTCAATAAATAAGTTCTGTAAAGAATTGTTGGCAGCAGGTCTTGAATAGGAAGTGTTAAAATTTTTACATATTAAACCAGCTATTTTAGGTGAATTAGATTCAATATCAATTTCACTAACTCCATAATTTCCAATATGAGCATTAGTAGTCACCATAAGCTGACCATAATACGAGGGATCTGTAAAAATTTCTTGATAACCTGTCATTCCAGTGTTAAAACATAATTCACCAAAGGCTGAACCTTTAACTCCAAGTGCTTTACCAAAAAAAATAGTGCCATCATCTAAAAGTATAAATGCTTTTTCTAATTTTTTGTTGTTTTTCATGGGTTCCAAAAATAATACAAAAAAAGGGATAAACAGAATGTTTATCCCTTATAATTGATAAAAATTATAAATAATATAATTATTTTATGAATCAGTTTCTTTTTTATCAGAATCTGATTGATTTGTTTCATTATTTTTATTTTCTGGAGCTGCTTCATCAACAACTGGAGCTGCTTGATCAACAACTGGAGCAGCTTCATCATTAACAGCATCAGATTTTTTAGAAGATTTTTTTCTTCTTCTAGTTTTCTTAGCAACATCCGATCCAGAATTATAAATTGTATTGTAATCAACTAATTCAATCATTGCCATACTAGCGTTATCACCAAGTCTATTTCCAAGTTTAATAATTCTAGTGTAACCACCTGGTCTATCACCGATTTTTACAGAAATATCTCTGAACAACTCTGTTACTGCGTATTTATTTTTCAAGTAACTAAAAACAATTCTTCTGTTGTGAGTTGAATCAGATTTTGATTTAGTAATCAAAGGTTCAATATATTTTTTTAAAGCTTTAGCTTTAGCAACAGTTGTATTGATAGATTTATGTTCAATTAAAGAACAAGCCATGTTAGCTAACATGTATTTTCTGTGAGGAGTTTTCCTTCCTAAATGTGCTATCTTTTTTCCGTGTCTCATAATATTTAATTATTCTTTATCTAATTTATATTTAGATAAATCCATTCCGAAATTTAGGCCTTTAACTATAACCAGTTCTTCTAATTCTGTGAGTGATTTCTTTCCAAAGTTTCTAAATTTCATTAAGTCACTTTTATTGAATGATACTAAATCTCCCAAAGTATCAACTTCAGCAGCTTTTAAACAGTTTAAAGCTCTAACAGAAAGATCCATGTCAATTAATCTGGTCTTTAAAAGCTGTCTCATATGTAAAGATTCCTCATCATAAGTTTCAGTTTGAGCTATCTCATCAGCCTCAAGCGTTATTCTTTCATCAGAAAATAACATAAAGTGATGAATCAAAGTTTTTGCTCCTTCGGTCAAAGCATCTTTTGGATGAATTGAACCATCAGTTATAATTTCAAAAACTAATTTTTCGTAATCAGTTTTTTGCTCAACCCTAAAATTTTCAATTGTGTACTTAACATTTTTTATTGGTGTGAAAATAGAATCCATAAAAATAGTTCCTATTGGAGCACCAACCTTTTTATTTTCTTCAGCTGGTACATATCCTCTACCTTTTTCGATAGTAAGCTCTAAATTGAAACTTACGTTTTTTTCTAAGTTACAAATAACTAAATCTGGATTTAAAACCTGAAAGCCCGATATATATTTTTGCAAATCACCAGCTAAGATTTGCTCCTGACCTAATATAGAAACAGTTACGTTTTCATTCTCAACAGTATCAATTTGTCTCTTTAAACAAACTTGTTTTAGGTTTAGAATTATTTCTGTAACATCCTCAACTATTCCTGGAAGAGATGAAAATTCATGATCAATGTTTTCTATTTTTACAGAGGTAAAAGCAAAGCCTTCAAGAGAAGATAACAAAACTCTTCTTAATGCATTACCTACTGTCAAACCATATCCTGGTTCTAGAGGTCTAAATTCGAATTTACCTTCGAATTCAGATGAATCAATCATTATAACTTTGTCTGGTTTTTGAAAATTAAATACTGGCATAATTAAAATGTTTTTTTTATTTCGAATATAATTCGACGATTAATTGTTCTTTGATGTTTTCTGGAATTTGTGCTCTTTCTGGGATGGAAACAAATGCTCCTTCCATTCTATCACTATTCCAAGAAATCCATTCATATACGGATGAATTATTGGATAATGAATTCTCTATTGAAGAAATCGTTTTAGATTTTTCACGAACACCAATAACTTCTCCGGCTTTTATTGTTCTAGACGGAATATTACAAAGTACCCCATTGACAGTAATGTGTCTATGACTGACTAATTGACGAGCTGCGCTTCTTGATGATGCAATTCCTAATCTGTAAACAATATTATCTAATCTAGACTCACATAGTTGAAGTAATACTTCACCGGTGACTCCTTTACTTTGATTAGCCTTTTTAAATAAGTTTCTAAATTGTCGCTCTAGTATACCATATGTATACTTAGCTTTTTGTTTTTCCATTAACTGAATAGCGTATTCAGATTTTTTTCCACGTCTTCTATTATTTCCGTGTTGTCCTGGGGGATAATTTTTCTTTTCAAAAGATTTATCCTCTCCGAAAATTGGTTCTCCAAATTTTCTTGCAATTTTGGTTTTTGGACCGGTATATCTTGCCATATTATTGTTTTTTTAATTTTTGTGAATTAAGGTCTGTCCTTCGACAAAAATGTATTATTTATTAATTTAAACTCTTCTTCTTTTTGGTGGTCTGCACCCGTTATGAGGCATTGGGGTAACATCATATATTTCTGTAACCTCAATACCATTGTTATGTATTGTTCTAATAGCTGATTCTCTTCCGTTTCCTGGTCCCTTAACATAAACTTTAGCTTTTCGCATTCCTGCATCATGTGCAACTTTAACAGCTTCTTCAGCAGCTAATTGTGCAGCATAAGGTGTGTTTTTCTTAGAACCTCTAAAGCCCATTTTACCTGCTGAGGACCACGAAATAACTTCACCTTTTTTGTTAGTTAGTGAAATAATAATATTATTAAATGAAGCATTTATATGTGCTTCACCAAATGAGTCAACTATTACTTTTCTTTTTTTAGATACTGATTTAGCCATAATAAATATTATTTAGTTACTTTCTTTTTATTTGCAACTGTTTTTCTCTTACCTTTTCTAGTTCTTGAATTATTTTTAGTTCTTTGACCTCTAAGAGGCAATCCAGATCTATGTCTAATTCCTCTATAACAACCAATATCCATTAATCTTTTGATATTGATTTGATTTTCAGACCTAAGCTCTCCCTCAATCTTGAAACTACCTACAGCTTCTCTTACCTTAGCTGTATCATCGTCGTTCCAGTCAGAAACTTTTTTGTCTTCACTAACTTTAGCTGATTCTAAAATTTTCTTTGCTCTAGATTTACCTATACCAAAAATATAGGTTAAAGCTATTACTCCACGTTTTTGTTTGGGTATATCAACCCCTGAAATTCTTGCCATAATTTATCCTTGTCTTTGTTTGAATCTAGGATTCTTTTTATTAATTACATAAAGTCTTCCCTTTCTTCTTACAATTTTGCATTCGGGACTTCTTTTTTTTACAGATGCTCTAACTTTCATAATTTATTGTCTATATGTTATTCTAGCTTTAGTTAAATCGTAAGGACTCATTTCTAATTTGACCTTATCGCCAGGTAATAATTTTATATAATGCATTCTCATTTTTCCAGAAATATGCGCAGTAACAACGTGACCATTTTGTAACTCAACTCTAAACATTGCATTAGAAAGAGCTTCTATGATAGTACCATCTTGTTCTATAGCTGCTTGTTTTGCCATATTATCCTAATTTTCTTTTTTTACCAGTTTTCATTAAACCATCATAATGTCTATTTAATAAATAGGCATTAATTTGTTGAATTGTATCAATCGCGACTCCAACCATAATCAAAAGTGAAGTCCCACCATAAAATAAAGCCCAACCTTGTTGCATTCCCATAATCTGTACAATAATAGCTGGCAATACAGAGACAGCAGCTAAAAACAATGAACCAGGAAAAGTTATTAATGACATTATTTTGTCTAGAAATTCAGAAGTTTCACCACCTGGTCTTATACCAGGAACAAAACCACCACTTCTTTTTAAATCATCAGACATCTTATTTGTAGGTACCGTGATAGCAGTGTAAAAATATGTAAATACTATAATTAAAAATCCAAATAAAATATTATACCATAACCCAAACATATCTGAAAAAGAAGTTTGAAGCCACTGTCCAAAACTTGAATCACCAAATAATTGTCCAACATAAGCAGGTGCAAACATTATAGCTTGAGCAAAAATGATTGGCATAACTCCTGAGGCATTTAATCTAAGTGGAATATATTGCCTTGAACTTGCTTGATTTTTATCAAACCCACCAGATGCAGTTCTTCTTGCATATTGGACAGGTACTTGTCTGACTGCCTTAACTAAAAGCACACAAAGTGCAATTACAACTATCCAAATAACTAGTTCAATCAAAATTGTAATAGCTCCACCATTACTTTGAGTAACTCTAGATGTAAATTCTTGAAAAAATGCTTGAGGAAGAGAAGCTATAATTCCTACAGTAATAAGTAGGGATATACCATTACCAATACCTTTATCAGTAATTTTTTCTCCAAGCCACATCGCAAAAACACAACCTGTTACTAGTATAACGACAGATGAAAAAACAAAAACAGGTGTTTTTCCCAGTATAAAAGCACTTTCTGGGACTCCAAGAGCACCCAGACTATATAAATATGCAGGGGCTTGAACAACACAAATTAATATAGTAAGCCATCTTGTTATTTGATTGATAGTTTTTCTACCACTCTCACCTTCCTTTTGAAGTTTTTGAAGATAGGGTACTGCAATACCCATTAATTGTACAACAATAGATGCTGAAATATAAGGCATAATTCCAAGTGCAAATACAGATGCATTAGCAAAAGCTCCACCGGTAAAAGCATTTAAAATACCTAACAATCCACCTCCTTGTGTTCTACTTGAAAGTTCAGCTAATTGGACAGAATCGATACCTGGAAGAACTACTTGAGCCCCTAGTCTATATATGGCTAAGAAAAATAGAGTTATAAAAATTCTATTTTTTAACTCTTCAATTTTCCAGATATTCTTTAATGTTTCAAAAAAACTGTTCATAATAATTATAAAATTATTGCTTCTCCACCACTTTTTTCTATTTGTGCTACAGCAGTTTTAGAAAATTTATGGGCTGTTATTTTAATAGAAGAACTAATTTTTCCTGAACCTAAAACTTTTATTAGATCATTTTTATTAGCTAAACCGTTATCAATAAAACTTTGAATATCCATTGATCCTTTAACCTTTTTGTTATCAATTAACAATTGAATAGTTTCAAGATTAACAGGCTGATACTCAACTCTATTAATATTATTAAATCCAAATTTTGGCACTCTTCTTTGTAAGGGCATTTGGCCACCTTCAAAACCTAGTTTTCTTGAATATCCAGATCTTGATTTAGCACCTTTATGTCCTCTTGTAGCAGTACCGCCTTTACCAGAACCTTGTCCTCTACCAACTCTCTTTTTAGAAGTATGTATGGATCCTTGCTCTGGTTTTAAATTACTTAAATTCATAATTTTTTATTTAATGATAGAAACTAAATGTTTAACCTTGTTTACCATTCCAATGATATTAGGAGTATCCTCGTGCTCAACAACTTGACCAATTTTCTTTAATCCTAATGCCAAAAGAGTCTTTTTTTGATCTCCAGGTCTTTTAATTTCACTTCTAACTTTCTTTATTTTAATTTTTGCCATAATTATCCGTTAAAAACTTTTTCTAATGAGACACCTCTTTCTTGAGCTACAGTATTTGCATTCCTAAGTCTAAGTAAAGCATCAAAAGTTGCCTTCACAACATTGTGAGGATTTGAAGATCCTTGAGATTTAGAAAGTACATCTTGAACTCCTAATGATTCTAGTACTGCTCTAACTGCTCCACCAGCTATAACTCCAGTACCTTGTGAAGCAGGTTTTATAAATACCTTTGCTCCCCCATGCTTTCCTTTTTGCTCGTGAGGAAGAGTAGAATTATGTAAAGCTATCCTTACTAAGTTCTTTTTTGCATCTTCTACAGCTTTTGCTATTGAAGTTGCAACATCTTTTGATTTTCCTAAACCATGGCCAACAACTCCGTTTTCATCACCTACAACAACTATGGCTGTAAAACCAAATGCTCTACCTCCTTTAGTTACTTTAGTAACACGTTGTATGCTTACTAAACGATCTTTAAGATCTAATCCACCAGGTTTAACAAATTCGTTTTTATTATTTTTCATAAATTAAAATTTAAGTCCAGCTTCTCTGGCACCTTCTGCTAATGATTTAACTCTGCCATGATATAAGTATCCACTTCTATCAAAACCTATTTTTTCGATACCAGCTTTAACAGCTTTTGAACCTATTGAAATTCCAACCAATTTGGATAATTCAATCTTGGTTTTAGTACTATCTGCGATATCTTTGTCTCTTGATGATGCTGCAGCTAAAGTTTTACCATTAACGTCATCAACTATTTGAGCGTAGATTTCTTTATTACTTCTGAACACTGACAATCTTGGTCTACTTTCACTACCATAGACATGCTGTCTTATTCTTTTTTTTATTTTCTTTCTCTTTTCTACTTTTGACAAACTCATTTTCTATAAATTTATGCAGACTTACCTGCTTTTCTACGTATTTGTTCTCCAACATATTTAACTCCTTTTCCTTTGTATGGTTCAGGTTTTCTAAAACCTCTGATTTTAGAAGCAATAGAACCTACAAGTTGCTTATCTAAAGAAGTTAATTTAATAAGAGGATTTTTACCCTTTTCTGAAACGGTTTCAACTTTTACTTCAGATGGAATTTGAAATACAATATTGTGTGAAAATCCTAGTGCTAACTCAAGTTTTTGACCTTGATTAGAAGCTCTATATCCAACACCAACTAATTCCAATTCTTTTATCCAACCTTTCGACACCCCTTCAATCATATTAGAAAACAATGCTCTATATAAACCGTGTTTTGCTTTAATTGGTTTAGAATCATTAATTCTTTTAATTATTAACTGATTCTCAACTTGTTCAATGGTTATAGAATCATAAGATTGAGAAAGTTCTCCCAGTTTTCCTTTTACTAAAAAGGAATTTGGTTGAATCTCAACAGAGACACCTTCAGGGATTGATATTGGATTATTTCCTACTCTTGACATTTTATTAATTTTTAATGTACATAACAGAGAATTTCTCCTCCTACGTTAGATTGTTTTGCTTTTTTTCCAGTCATTAGACCTTTAGAGGTAGAAACAATTGCTATTCCTAAACCATTTAAAACTCTTGGCAAGCTGATCGAATCTGAATATTTTCTCAAACCTGGTTTACTGATTCTTTCTAATTTTTTAATTACTGGTTCCTTAGTGTAAGAATTATATTTTAAAGCAATTTTGATACTACCTTGTGTAGTGTCATCTTCAAATTTATAACTCAAAATATAGCCTTGGTCAAACAATATTTTTGTTATTTCCTTTTTAACATTGGAAGCAGGAATAGAAACAACTTTGTGTCCAGCACTATTAGCGTTTCTAATTCTTGTTAAATAATCTGCAATTGGATCTGTGTTCATTTTTATATTTATTTACCAGCTAGCTTTTCTAACACCTGGGATTAAACCTTTATTTGCCATTTCTCTAAACAAAACTCTAGAAATACCGAATTGTCTCATGTAACCTTTTGGTCTTCCTGTAAGTTTACATCTGTTATGAGCTCTAACTGGTGATGAGTTTTTTGGTAATTTTTGAAGTCCCTCAAAATCACCAGCTTTTTTTAAAGCTTTTCTTTTGTCAGCATACTTAGCGCATAATTTTGCTCTTTTGACCTCACGGGCCTTCATTGATTCTTTAGCCATAATTAATTCTTTTTAAAAGGTAAACCTAGTTCTGTTAATAATGATTTAGCTTCTTTATCTGTTTTAGCACTAGTTACAAATGTTATATCCATTCCTGATATTTTATTTACTTTATCAATATCAATCTCAGGGAAAATAATTTGTTCTGTAACTCCTAAGTTATAATTTCCTCTACCGTCAAAGCCAGAAGCTTTAATACCTTGAAAGTCTCTAACTCTTGGAAGGGCAGAAGTAATCAACCTATCTAAAAATTCGTACATTCTTTCAGCTCTAAGAGTTACTTTAGCTCCAATTGGCATTCCCTTTCTTAATTTGAAAGTAGCAACATCTTTTTTAGATAATGTTGAAATTGCTTTTTGACCAGAAATAGTTGATAATTCGTCTATAGCATGATCGATTAATTTTTTATCTGCAACTGCACCACCGACTCCTTTACTTATAACAATTTTTTTAAGTTGTGGTACCATCATTACATTACTGTAAGAATATTCTTCCTTTAAAGAAGATATAATTCTTTCATTAAATTCTTTTTTTAATCTAGGTTGGTAATTCATAATTAAATTATTTCGTCAGATTTTAATGCAACTCTATTTTTTTGTCCATCAGTTGTCTTATATCCAATTCTTGTCGTTTCACCTTTGGATGTAATTAGTGAAAGATTAGAAATATGGATTGGGGCTTCTTGCTCAGTAATACCGCCTTTTGGATTCTGAGAACTAGGCTTGTTATGTTTTTTAACCATATTAACCCCTTCAACAATTGCTAAGTTTTTAGATCTTAATAATTTCACAATTTTACCTTCAGAACCTTTATGGTCCCCAGCTAAAACTCTTACTTGATCTCCCGTTTTTACTTTAATTTTAATCATAATTATAAAACTTCAGGTGCTAGTGAAACTATTTTCATAAATTTTTTATCTCTAAGTTCTCTTGCTACTGGACCGAAAACACGAGTTCCTCTCATTTCACCAGCGGCATCTAATAACACACAAGCATTATCATCAAACCTAATATATGAACCATCTTTTCTTCTAACTTCTTTTTTTGTTCTTACTACTACAGCAGTTGAAACTTGTCCCTTTTTGACTGTACCATTTGGTGTTGAGTGTTTAACAGTGATAACTATTTTGTCACCAACAGAAGCATACCTTCTTTTTGTTCCACCAAGCACTCTAATAGTAAGTACTTCCTTAGCACCAGTATTATCAGCTACAGTTAATCTTGATTCTTGTTGTACCATTATTTAGCTCTTTCTAAAATTTGAACAAGTCTCCAGCATTTTGATTTACTAAGAGGTCTTGTTTCCATTATTTTTACAGTATCTCCAATATTACATTCGTTTTCTTGATCGTGTGCAATATATTTTTTAGTCTTTAAAACGAATTTTCCATACATTGGATGTTTTACCTTGTTAACTTCAGCGACAACAATAGATTTTTCCATTTTGTTACTAGTAACAATTCCAATTCTTTCTTTTCTTAGGTTTCTTGTTTCCATTTATAAAAGTTTTATTCTTGAATTGACCTTGCAGTTAATTCTGTATTTATACGTGCAATAGTTCTTCTCAAATTCTTTATTTGCATAGGATTTTCAATAGGTGAAATGGCGTGGGTCATTTTTAAATCAGAAAGCTCTTTCTGAAATGAAAGTAATTTTTCACTTAATTCATCTATCGATAATTCTTTTACTTCTTTTTGTTTCATTTTTTCAATTTATGCTTGATAATCTCTTGCAATTATAAATTTTGTTTTCACAGGAAGTTTTTGAGCAGCCAATCTCAATGCTTCTTTTGCAACATCGATTGGCACACCTGAAACTTCAAACATTATTCTACCCGGCTTAACAACAGCTACGAAATATTCAGGAGCACCCTTACCTTTACCCATTCTAACCTCTAACGGTTTTTTAGTAATTGGCTTATCTGGAAAAATTTTAATCCATAATTGACCTTCACGTTTCATATATCTTGTTGCTGCGACACGAGCAGCTTCAATTTGTCTTGATGTTAAAAAACTTGCATCAACGGACTTGATTCCAAACATACCGTTTGAAAGTACATGACCCCTTTGTGAAAGACCTTTCATACGGCCTTTCTGCATTTTTCTAAATTTTGTTCTTTTTGGTGATAACATTTATACTATATATTTAATTATCTTCTTCTTTGTTTTCTTCCTTTATTTCCGCCCTTTGATTTTGATGAACTCAAACTTAAACCAACAAGGGGAGACAATTCTCTTTTACCATACACTTCACCTTTCATAATCCAAACCTTAATACCTAATTTACCATAAGTAGTTTGAGCTTCAACTAAAGCATAATCTATATCAGCTCTGAAAGTTGATAATGGAATTCTACCTTCTTTATAGGATTCAGAACGAGCCATTTCAGCTCCGTTTAAACGACCTGAAATTTGAACTTTAATACCCTCTGCATTCATTCTGATAGAAGCAGCAATAGCCATTTTAATAGCTCTTCGATATGAAATTCTACTTTCAATTTGTCTAGCAATACTTGATCCAACTAATTGAGCTTCAAGTTCAGGTCTTTTAATCTCAATAATATTTAATTGAACTTCTTTGCCAGATAATTTTTTTAACTCCTCTTTAAGTTTATCAACTTCTTGACCTGCTTTACCAATTATAATTCCAGGTCTTGCAGTTGTTATAGTTAATGTGATAAGCTTTAATGTTCTCTCAATAATAACTCTTGATACACTGGCTTTTGATAATCTAGCAAATACATATTTTCTTAGTTTATGATCTTCAGCTAGTTTATCTCCATAGTCATCACCACCGTACCAATTAGATTCCCATCCTCTAATAATACCTAATCTATTGCCTATTGGATTTGTTTTTTGTCCCATATTAACTTTCTATTGAATTTTGTGAACCTAAAATTAATGTAACGTGATTTGAACGTTTTCTTATTCGGTGAGCTCTTCCTTGAGGAGCAGGTCTTAATCTTTTTAACATTCCAGCACTGTCAACTCTGATTTCTTTTATGAATAAATTAGCTTGCTCAACATCAGCATCTTCATTTTTAGACTGCCAATTCGAAATAGCAGACATTAAAAGTTTTTCAAGTCTATTAGAAGCTTCTTTTTGGCTAAATTTTAAAATAGTTAAAGCCATGTCTACCTTTTTTCCTCTTACTGAATCAGCTACAATTCTCATTTTTCTTGGAGAAGTTGGGCAATTATTAAGTTTTGCAAAAGCAACTTGCTTTTTTGCTTCCTTAATTTTTTCAGCGCTTTGTCTTTTTCTTAGTCCCATTGCAAATTAAATTATTTCTTTCCTTTATTTTTTGCTCCAGCATGTCCACGAAAAGAGCGAGTTGGAGAAAATTCTCCTAGTTTGTGTCCAACCATATTTTCCGTAATGTATACAGGAACAAATTGACGACCGTTATGTACAGCAATTGTTTGACCAACAAAATCAGGAATAATCATTGAAGCTCTTGACCAAGTCTTAACAACAGCTTTTTTCTTTGAGTCCAAATTGGTTTGAACTTTTTTAATTAAACTATGATGGACGTAAGGTCCTTTCTTTAGTGAACGTGCCATTTATTTCTTTTTTCTTTCGATTATATATTTATTGCTAGCTTTCTTCTTATCTCTTGTTCTAAATCCTTTAGCTGGAATTCCATTCTTAGATCTTGGATGACCACCAGAAGCTCTACCTTCACCACCACCCATAGGATGGTCAACTGGATTCATAGCTACAGGACGAGTTCTAGGTCTTCTACCCAACCAACGTTTTGAACCAGCTTTACCGAACACTGTTAATTGATGATCTGAATTAGAAACTGAACCAATAGTAGCGTAACAAGATGATAAAATTAATCTTGTTTCACCAGAGGGCATTTTAACAGTAACGAACTTACCGTCTTTAGCCATAAGTTGAGCAAATGAACCTGCACTTCTAGCTATAGCAGCTCCTTTACCGGGTCTCATTTCAATACAAGAAATAATAGTACCTAATGGGATATCTGAAAGAGGCATACAATTACCTAAATCAGGTGATTTTTTTGATCCAGAAACGATCTTATCTCCTACTTTTAATCCTTTTAATGCAACAATGTATCTTTTTTCATTATCGTTAAATTTTGTTAACGCAATAAAAGCAGATCTGTTCGGATCATATTCAATTGACATAACCTCGGAAACATCATCAAATCTATTTCTTTTAAAATCAATAATTCTGTATCTCTTTTTATGACCTCCACCAATGTATCTCATAGTCATTTTACCCTGACTATTTCTACCACCAGAACGTTTTTTTGGAGCAAGTAAGCTTTTTTCAGGCTTATCTGTTGTAATAGCATCGAATCCATTAACAACTCTTCCTCTTTGTCCAGGTGTGATCGGCTTTAACGCTTTAACTGACATTATCTATTATTTTTAAAGTTTATTATAAAAATCTATTGTATCTCCTTCAGAAATTTGTACTACAGCTTTTTTTGTAGTAACAGATTTTCCTCTTTGTATACCTGTTTTGGTATATCTTGTTTTTCTTTCAGCACCATATCTCATGGTTCTAACTTTGTCTACAGAAACTCCATAAGTTTCTTCAACAGCTTTTTTAATTTGAACCTTATTAGCATTAGTATCAACTAAAAAAGTAAATCTATTTTTAAGCTCACTATCAGCAGTAGCTTTTTCTGTAATAACTGGTTTAAGTAAAATATTCATACTAACTTAAATTTGATTCAATTTGTTCTAAAGAGCTTTCTAAAAAAACTAAATGTTGTGCATTCATTATGCTGTAAGTACTAATTTCTGAATTAGTAACTACACTACTGCGTTCTAAATTTCTTGCAGATAAATAAACGTTCTTGTTAACTCCACCTAAAACAAATAATGATTTTTTTTCGTTTAAGCCAAGTGCATTAACGACATCACTAAAAGATTTAGTTTTAGGAGAATCAAAATCAAAATCTTCCACAACAGAAATAGCTTTATCTTTTAATTTTAAACTTAAAGCAGATCTTCTAGCTAATCTCTTAACATTTTTATTAAGTTTTTGAGAATAGGATCTTACTCGAGGTCCAAAAATTGTACCTCCACCTCTAAAAAGTGGATTTTTTATACTACCAGCTCTAGCAGTACCAGTACCTTTTTGTTTTTTGATTTTTCTTGTACTACCTGCAATCTCAGCTCTTTCTTTAGTTTTATTAGTTCCTTGGCGATTATTAGCTAAGAACCTTTTAACATCAAGATAAACAGCGTGATCGTTAGGCGTAACTTCAAAAATAGATTTTGAAAGCTCAACAGATCTTCCAGTATCTTTACCTTTTATATTTAATACAGATAGTTTCATTATTTTCTAATTATTACATAAGAGTTTTTATGTCCAGGAACGCATCCTTTTAAAACAAGTAGATTCTTATCAGAGACTACTTTTAAAACCTTAAGATTTTGAACTGTAACTTTTTCATTACCCATTCTACCAGCCATTTTCATTCCTTTAAATACTCTTGCAGGATAAGAAGCTGCACCTATTGAACCAGGAGCTCTTAACCTGTTGTGTTGTCCGTGAGTTGCTTGACCAACACCAGCAAAACCATGTCTTTTTACAACACCTTGAAAACCTTTTCCTTTTGAATTTCCAGAAACATCAACAAATTCACCTTCTGTAAAATGATCTACAGAAACTGAATCACCAAGATTTAAATCACTATCAAAATTTTGGAACTCTACTAATTTATATTTAGCAGAAGTTTTAGATTTTGAAAAATGACCAGCTTCAGATTTATTTGAATGCTTATCACTTTTATCATTAAAGCCTAATTGAACTGCAGAATAACCATCAACCTCATTAGACTTAATTTGAGTAACAACACAAGGACCAGCTTGAATGACAGTACAAGGAATATTCTTCCCCTTATCATCAAATATGCTAGTCATTCCTATTTTTTTTCCTATCAACCCGGACATTTGTTATATATTTTTAAATTAAACTTTAATTTCAACTTCAACTCCACTTGGAAGTTCTAACTTCATTAAAGCGTCTATTGTTTTAGATGAAGAACTGTATATATCCAATAATCTTTTATAAGAAGATAATTGAAATTGCTCTCTTGATTTTTTGTTTACGTGAGGTGATCTTAACACAGTAAATATTTTTTTGTGTGTTGGTAACGGAATTGGTCCAGTTACAATAGCCCCAGTAGTCTTGACAGTCTTTACTATTTTCTCAGCAGACTTATCAACCAAATTGAAGTCGTACGATTTTAATTTTATTCTAATTTTTTGACTCATTATATTGGTATTATTCGTTATCTCCTTTAATTGCTTTTATAACCTCAGCAGAAACATTTGCAGGGGTTGCAGCGTAATGATCAAATTCCATTGTTGATGTAGCACGACCAGAACTTAAAGTTCGAAGTGCTGTTACATAACCAAACATTTCTGAAAGTGGAACATTGGCTTTTACAACTTTGGATCCAGCTCTATCATCCATGTTATTAACTTGACCACGTCTTCTATTTAAATCTCCAACAACATCACCCATGTTTTCTTCAGGTGTTAGAACTTCCAATTTCATAATTGGCTCCATAATCACAGATTTAGCAGACTTAGCAGCACTCTTATATCCAATTTTAGCAGCTAATTCAAATGAAAGTGAATCAGAATCGACAGCATGAAAAGATCCATCATTAAGAGTTACTTTCATTGCGTCCATTGCAAAACCGGCTAAAGGACCATTCTTCATAGCCTCTTTAAAACCTTTCTCGACAGAGGGAATGAATTCTCTTGGAATATTACCACCTTTAATTTTGTTAATAAATTCTAATCCTGTTTTACCTTCTTCTGCAGGTTCCATTGTAAAAGAAATATCAGCAAACTTACCTCTACCACCAGATTGTTTTTTATAAATTTCTCTGTGGTCAGCAAGAGCTGTAATTGCTTCTTTATACTCAACTTGAGGTTGACCTTGATTAACCTCTACTTTAAATTCTCTTCTTAATCTATCAACAAGAATGTCTAAGTGAAGCTCACCCATTCCAGAGATAATTGTTTGCCCAGAAGCTTCATCCGTTTTTACTTGAAAAGTAGGATCTTCTTCTGCTAATTTACCAAGTGCCATACCTAACTTATCGACATCAGCTTTAGTTTTTGGCTCAACTGCAATACCAATAACTGGATCTGGAAAATCCATACTTTCTAAAATGATAGGATGTTTCTCTGATGTTAATGTATCACCTGTTTTTATATCTTTAAAACCAACAGCAGCTCCAATATCCCCAGCCTCAATAAAAGGTATAGAATTTTGTTTATCAGCATGCATTTGGAAAATTCTAGAAATTCTCTCTTTATTACCAGATCTATTATTCAAAATGTAAGAACCCGCATCTAATCTTCCAGAGTAAACTCTAAAAAATGCAAGACGACCAACAAATGGGTCAGTAGCAATCTTAAAAGCTAGTGCTGCAAAGGGTTCAGAAACAGAAGGTTTCCTTTCAACTTCAATATCTTTATCAGGATCTGTACCAATAATTGCCTCTTTATCTAAAGGAGAAGGCAAATATCTACAAACAGCATCCAAAAGAAACTGAACACCTTTATTTTTAAAAGCAGAACCACAAATCATTGGGATAATACTCATATCTTGAGTGGCCTTTCTTAGAGCTTCATGTACTTCGTCTTCAGAAATAGATTCTGGATCATCAAAAAACTTTTCTAAAAGAGCATCATCATATTCAGCAACTGCCTCAATAAGATTCGCTCTATATTCATGAACTTCATCTTTCATTTCATCAGGAATATCAACAACATCGAATGTTGCTCCCATTTTATCTTCGTGCCATACAATCGCTTGGTTCTTAACTAAATCAACAATTCCTTTAAAGTTATCTTCTTCACCAATTGGAAGAACAATAGGAACAGCATTAGACTTTAACATGGTTTTGATTTGCTTGCATACATTTAAGAAATCAGAACCTTGTCTGTCCATTTTATTAACAAATCCCATTCTAGGAACTTTATAATTATCTGCTAATCTCCAGTTTGTTTCAGATTGAGGCTCTACACCATCTACTGCACTAAATAAAAATACTAAACCATCTAAAACTCTAAGTGATCTATTAACTTCAACAGTAAAATCAACGTGTCCTGGTGTGTCAATAATATTAAAATGATAGGGTTTAGATTCAGTAATTTTTTGTCCTTGATTTGTAGGAAAATCCCATGTACAAGTTGTAGCTGCAGATGTAATTGTAATTCCTCTTTCTTGTTCTTGCTCCATCCAATCCATAGTAGCTGCACCATCATGAACCTCACCTATCTTATGACTAACTCCAGTGTAAAACAATATACGTTCAGTTGTAGTAGTTTTTCCTGCATCAATGTGAGCAGCAATACCAATGTTACGAGTGAATTTTAAATCTCTTGCCATTTTATATTAAAATCTAAAGTGTGAAAATGCTTTATTAGCTTCTGCCATTTTATGAACATCAACTTTCTTTTTTACTGAAGCTCCTTCTTCCTTTTCAGCAGCCAAAATTTCTGAAGCTAATTTTAATGCCATAGATTTTTCATTTCTCTTTCTAGCATATGAAATCATCCACTTCATAGCCATGGAAATTTTTCTATCAGGACGTATTGGCATTGGAATTTGGAAAGTTGCACCACCTACTCTTCTACTTCTTACTTCAACATGTGGCATTACATTTGACAAACCATCCTTCCAAACTTGAAGGGCAGTTTTTTCGTCGTTTTGCTTTTTTTCTTCAATGATGTCAATTGCATCATAAAAAAGTTTGAATGCGGTGGATTTTTTACCACTCCACATTAAGTTATTGACAAATCTAGTTACTAATTGATCGTTAAACCTTGAATCTGGTAGTAACGGTCTTTTCTTTGCCTTACTTTTTCTCATTTATTTTAGTTTTAGAGAGGTTCATATATAATGAACGTCATCAATTAATATTTTATTTCTTTGGACGCTTAGCTCCGTATTTTGATCTTCTTTGTAATCTTCCTTCAACACCAGCAGTATCTAATGCACCTCTAACAATATGGTATCTTACACCAGGAAGATCTTTAACTCTACCTCCTCGAACAAGTACGATTGAATGTTCTTGTAAATTATGTCCTTCTCCAGGTATGTAAGCATTAATTTCCGTTCCATTTGTTAATCTAACCCTAGCAACTTTTCTCATTGCTGAATTAGGTTTTTTAGGTGTAGTTGTATAAACTCTAGTACAAACTCCTCTTTTTTGAGGGCAAGAAACTAAAGCAGCAGATTTACTTTTCTTAGTAATCTTAGTTCTTCCTTTTCTAACTAACTGCGATATTGTAGGCATATATTATCTTTATTTTCCCTTATTTGGGCGTGCAAATGTAATTTAATTTTACAATTAATCAAACCTTATGAATAAAAAATAATGGAAATTATGATATTTTCAATTAGATCATATATATATAAAGGACAAAAAGAGCTGTAATTAGCTGTCTATTAAAACATTAAAAAATGTTAATAATTTAACAAAAAAATTTAAAAAGTTAAATTTCAAACAACAGAGTAGAGTTTTATTTAAGGGACTTAATTATAATGTAAAAAACGATAAAACTGAAGTTATTTTTTAGTGATATTGATAAAATACAGGCTTAAAAATTACGAATAATTCAATAAATTAATAAAATAAGTAAGAATACTTTAAGATTTAGACATTTTATGATATATAGTTGTTTAATTAACTTTTTATTAACATTTTTGCAGATCAAATAATAATTAAACAAAATATGAAAACAAATTTAAAAAAGTTTTTAGCGTTATCATTTATGATAATGTTTCAATGGGGTTTAGCTCAGACGAGTGTATCCGGTACTGTTTCTGACAGTTCAGGTGTACCACTTCCTGGAGCTACTGTTATTGTTGCTGGAACATCTAATGGTGTTACAACTGACTTTGACGGTGTTTATTCAATATCAGCTTCTGAAGGAGATGTTCTTTCTGTAAGTTATGTTGGATTTGTAACTCAAAACGTAACAATTGGAGCTTCTGCTACAATTAACGTTACACTTGTGTCAGACAACGCTTTAGAAGAAGTTGTTGTAACTGCACTTGGTATTACTAGAGAAGCCAAGTCACTTGGTTATGCTCAACAAAAAGTTGAAGGCTCTGCCTTAACTAAAACTAAGGAACTTGACTTTAAAACAGCTCTTGCTGGTAAAGTTGCTGGTGTTCAGGTTATTTCTGGACCTAGTTCTACATTTGAATCAAGTGCTATTAGACTTAGAGGTGAACAAGATGTATTATATGTTGTAGATGGAATTAAAATGTCTTCAACAGATATTAATACTGATAACATTGACAACATTACTATTCTTAAAGGTGCTGCAGCAACTGCATTATATGGTGCTGAAGCTAGAAGTGGTGTGATTGTAATTACTTCTAAGAAAGCAAAAGCTGGTGAAACTTACATTACTGTAGATCACAATACTGTTGCTTCTAATATTAGTAGATTACACCCTTACCAAAATGAGTATGGTGGTGGATACGATCAATCATGGGATACATTTGCTTACAATCCTGCAACAGACCCTGCGTCTTGGGCAGCATTTAATGGACAAAATATTCCTTACTACGCAGCTGATGAATCATGGGGACCAAGATTAGATGGTACTTTGGCTCGTCACTGGGATTCATGGATTCCTAATCACCCAAACTTTGGTGAATTAAGAGGATGGTCTCCAAATCCTAACAATGTTAAAAATTTCTTTGAAACTGGAATGAAATCTGCTACTAGTGTTTCTTTTGGAAAAGGTGGTGATGATTACAGCTTTAGAGCAACTGGACGTGCTACACAAAATGCATTACCAGTTCCTAATGCATCTAGAGATACATACGATGTTAACATCAACGGATCAGTTGATTTAACAGATAAATTCACAATGTATACTTCATTAAATGCAAGAATTCAAAATACTGACAACTTTGTTAGTAGTGGATACGGAAGTTTACAATCAAACTTTAGCCAGTGGTGGCAAAGACAGTTAGATATGGATAGACTAAGAGATAATTATCACTATGAAGGTGCTTTTTACACTTGGAACAGAAGATCTGCTAGAAATGCTCGTCCACAGTACTGGGATGCTCCACACTATGAGCAATACCAAAACACAAACAATAATGAAAATTCTACTTACTCAGGTAACTTTGGATTTGATTATCAAATAGCTGATGGAGTTTCTGCTAATGTTGAAGTTAACAGAAGAGCTTATAATAGAACAAGTAATTCAAGAAATTACATTGGTAAAAACACTTTAAGTACTCAAGCTGGATACAGTGAAGGTTCATTTGTTTCTGAACAAAATGAATTTAGAGCTAGACTAAATTATAGTAAAGCAATTACTGATAAGTTTGACGTTAACGCTTTAGTTGGATATGCTGCAAAACAATTTAGAAGTATAAACACAAGTGCTAGTACATCTGGTGGTTTAGCAATTCCTGATTTTTATACTATTGCTAACTCTGTTGATAAGCCAGGTTATTCTACATACAGAACAAATAACAGCGGAAGAGCTGCTTATTCATCTGTTTCTTTAGGATACGATAGTATGTTATATTTAGACGGTTCTTACCGTTTTGACTGGAGTTCTACTGCTGCTGCAGATAACAACAGAATTGAAACATACTCTTTAACAGGTAGTTTCTTATTTGATAAATTAGTAAATCTAGATGGTGTTACTTTCGGAAAATTAAGAGCTAGTTATGCTGAAGCTCCTATTTTCCCTGGAACTTACGCTACTAGTCCAACATTTGGATCTGGAACTGCTTATGGTTCATTAGCTTCACTTGCTGTACCAAATACTTTAGCTAACCCTCAGTTAACTGGTGGAATTAGAAAAGAAACTGAATACGGTATTGAAATGAAATTCTTAAACAATAGATTAGGATTTGACTTAACATATTTTGACAGAGAAGATTCAGGATTACCAGTAGCTGTATCAGCTGCAGGATCAACTGGATACACTGGATTAAGTGTTAATTCAAAAATCACTTCTTCAACTGGTGTTGAAGTTATGTTATCAGGAACACCAATTCAAACTGAAGATGTAAGATGGGATGTTTCTGTGAACTTCGCAACTTTAGAAAAAATGGTTGATTTCATATACCCTGGAATTGAAAGAAATATACTTAACTCATGGTTATCATGGTCAAGTATGGATTTACAAGAAATTGTAGGTGAAGAATGGGGAATGTTATATGGAAGAAAAAGATTGAAAGACGATAACGGTAACTGGGTATACTACGCAAGTGGAAACCACAGATATGAAAACAATCAGTTATTAGGTAATGTTATGCCAAACTATACAGGAGGTATTACATCTAACTTAACTTATAAAAATTGGGATCTTGCTATTGGAATTGACTTCCAAGATGGTGGTTTATACCACTCTGTAACAGATATGTTCTCAATGGGAGCTGGTCTTCACGAATATACTGCGGGAGTTAATGATAAAGGAAATCCAAAAAGAGATGCAGTAAGTGCTGGTGGTGGTATTCACCAAGTTGGTGTTTATGCTGACGGAACTACTGCTGATTTCTACAGAGATCCTAACTCATGGGCTTGGGGTAACTGGACTAGAGATGATCTTTGGTTAGTTGATGCTTCATTTGTTAAATTAAGACAAGTAAGATTAGGTTATAACTTTGATAGTGATAAACTTTCAAACACTCCTTTTACTGGAATTGATATAGCATTAATTGGAACAAACTTAGCAATCCTTTCTGAAA